>ENA-OROM01000771-OROM01000771.1-human-gut-metagenome-genome-assembly--contig:-NODE-771-length-36826-cov-5.507248_pt1 | contig 36826 bp, 26 predicted proteins | sample MGYA00242129_ERZ509050 | MGnify/ENA primary metagenome ERZ509050 (study PRJEB26280, sample SAMEA2338701) | human gut metagenome | biome: human gut; feature: human-associated habitat; material: faeces...
AAGTAATCTCAGCTGTACGTGCCATGATGATGTTCCCCTTTTTGCTTTTGGGAACGTTGAATGAAAAAGTGAAGGTAAGATAAGTAGCACAGCACAGCTTCATTCACGTCTCACAGCCAGAACTGGGCCGTCAGAGCAACGTATATTCACTCAAAAGGCCCGTTTTCTTATTGTTGGGCCTAGATTTCTGCATAGCAAAGCAGACGAGACAACACAGTTCTTTGCAAAAGTGAACGTCACCTCGCCAATTGTATGAAATGGGTTACGTTCTGCTCTGTTATGTTGTCTGTAACCTGGTCGCCACCCTTGACTGAACCTGAAAGAAACGCTGTTGGAGTGTTGCCGACGGCGAGGAACTCAGGAACAGTTCCCACGGTGCCGCCAGCATTTTAAGCGTAGCGTTTCTTCCAGAACCCGTCAAGGGCAAGTCCCTTCGGGATGGCTGGCGCTGCCTCTGGCTCATACTGAACTCCAATTAAAATCTTTAAAAAAGATTTTAGGGTCTATCTGAAAACCGTCAACATGCCCAAACAGCGGGTCTTTTCCGCCTGCTGTGCACCATTTTCCCTTGTAATACACAAAGTATTCCTGCGGAAAAATGGCTTCAGCAGGCGAAAAATCTCTCGCTGTTGGTCATATTCCCGGTTTTCAGATAGACCCTAATTGCCTGAAGGGCAAGGAGTTCATATGAGACTTGTTTTGCGATTTCTTTCCTTATAAATCACAAAACAGGCAGCGCCATTAGGCGATGCCTTTCTGATTAAAATCAAAGATTTTAATCAGAAAATAGTATCAGAATCTAGGAACAGCTGTGGTTTCAGGATTCCTGCCTGTGCAGCAGCCTGGGATCAAGTACAATGTCGTCTGCCGGAATTCCTTCAATCCCCAAAACCTGTTTCAGTTTCTCGAATTCGGGACCGGAAGCCAGCTCGAAGGGCGACTTCCCATTATGTTTGCTCCGCTTCGTACTGTTGATATGACTCATTAATACCGCCATATCCTTCTGGTTGTAGGGATTGAGAGATTTTCCCTTTCGGATTACATACCGAATGAACTCATGGTTCTTTTCGATATGTGGTTTCTGCCATGAAGCCTGAGGGTCGCAGTAGAAAATCTGCGTCCTGTGCTGGCCATCCCAGGTCTGTTCCAAATCCTGAACCCGCTTGAATTCAGAACCGTTGTCAGTCAGAATGGCCGGGAACAGCGCCCGGAAAGTTTCGAGTCCCAGTGCACTGGTAAGCCAGTCAAAAACATCCAATACCGAGTCCGCAGTCCCATCCGGCATAAGGAACAGCAGCATAAGATCATTCTGCGTGAAGATCATGGTCAGCATACGCTTCCCCTGTTCCCGGGCACCTTTGACGGTATCCATTTCCACATAGGGAAGGTTGGGGTTTTCAGCCAGATGCTGCTCAAAATGCTGGTAGGTTCGTTCTTTGCGGAACTGGAGATTCTCGAATGCTTCTGTAGGTTCCTTCTTTTTCTTTCTGGGCCGGTATCCAACCTTTCGCCGTAAATCCAGATTTCCTACAGACAGATGTCCATTTTCAATGTAGTTGTACAAAGTACGCTGAGAAATGGGAATCTCCGTGCTGTGGGAGGAAAAGATGTGGGTTAACGGCTGACCTTTCAGGATGAGAGGCGAAACAAGCGCATCCAGGGCTGCGATTTCTTCTTTGTCCAGCTGTGGACCTCTGCGGCTGTCGGAGTACCGCCGTTTTGCAACCGCGTCTGCCTGTGCAGCAATGTAGTATGCCCGGTCTGCTTTGCAGACTCTGCGGGAAGTACACACATTGCACACATATGGCGGCTTGCTCAGCTGCTTACACGGGCTGTTGCTAAACCTTTGGCAGAGGGTACGACAGTCAACCGTTTTGCAGTGGACACAATTTCTTTCGCAGTTCTGTTCGCCGCACAGATGCTTTCGCTTGCAATTGAAAGCAAAATGGCACTCGTTTCCGTGAGGGTGGATACCACGAACTTGGGTGCAGTTCTTGCGGATCTCCCGGGATACAGCGATTGTAGTTTTACCGATTTTTGCTGCGATCTCGGTCAGGGACTGTCTTGCGTAGATGCCGGCTTCAATGGCAGTTCGATCTGATAATGTAATTCGAGTCATATTGCACCTGCTTTCCGCAGGACGTAACCGAATTCATATTATCATGTTGCTATTGCAAAAGTGAACTTCAGGTATTTCTCTAAAAAATCGCCTCAAACCTGATGCTCACTTTTTCAATCTAGTTTGCTTTTGGGAACATTGTAGCATCCTATCTGTCCAATAAATCGGACTTTTTCATGATATTGTGGCTTGCTGTGTTAAGTCGATAAGCATTTTCTGAAATATACTGCTAAGTGATAATAAAGAAATCTAGCATGGGCTTTGGCTGAACATATTGTAGTTATACCGAATTTGGTATAATAACCGCAAGCAATGCCTATGGCGCGCCATATGCGAAACCCCTCGTTTCCACGAAAGTGGAAGTGAGGGGTTTCTGCTTGTTGAGGCTCTGCCCCAATCCCCGCAGAACACTGAAAGTGTGTTCTGGAAACGCTGGAAAGTTCCAGCGGCTACGCGATTTTGCAAATCGCTAAATGGGTATCAACGCCCATACTTTTCTGTTTCTCTCTCAGCGGTGAGAGAATCGTCCCCAAGAATCCGATCTACATTTGCTTTGGCAGTTTGCAGAGATCGCATATCCTCCCTGGCTTTCTGGTAATCTGCGTAGATGGCTTTCTTCTCAGATAGGAGCTGGGCGTATTCTGTTTGCAGGCTCTTGACGGTGGGCAGCTTTTTCAAGCCCTGTTCATCAAAGAACTGCTTTGCCGCCTTATGAAGTATGATCTCAGGCTCATGCTCCGCAAGGAACTTCTTGGAGTAGCCAGCCTTGCGGTAGGCAACATAGGTGTTGCGGGTCTTGGCGTAGTTGATGATGTGCTGCTGCAACACTTTGATTTCCGCCATGCGCTGCTCGGCTGATTTCATCTTGGTGGACAGGGTGTGGTACTGCGCTGTGACGGCGGCAGTCCTTTCTTCCAAGACGCATCTGTCCAGAAGATTGTTTTCCTCCAGATAGATCAGCGTTTGGGAAAGCTGTTTCAGATTGAAGTTCTTTGCCCACCGTGCGTAACCGGCACCCTTTCCTTCTTGCAGCTTTGCCTGAATATCAATCAGCAAACTGCCACTGGGTTTTGCGGGAGCATCCATGACCCGCTTCTTTTTCAGGGTATGCGCTTTCGTTCCGGCAATGATGGCCCGAAGATCATCCGGGGTATAGCCTGCGCCCAGCGTGTCCATACGGATAAATCGCTTCTGTCCTTCCCCCAGCAGGGCGGGAACCTTGCCACCCTTGGCCTGATACCCGGAGAGTTGCAGCTGCTCCAACAGCTCCTCAAAACTGCGGGGCTTCTGTGCCAGCGCTTCATCGATGGCATAGCAGATATGCTCCCGGTGGGAGGGCTTCTTCTGCTCGCCCAGCCACTTGTCGTAGGTCTTGCCTTTGCCCTTTGGATTCTCCACGATGGAGTAACCGTTCTCAATACAGATTGTATCGCTGAGGCGGCGAATCGCTTTGGTGCTGCCCCAGAAATTGCGAAACTTGCTGTGCTCATCGAGAGCGGTGGAGTTCCAAATCACATGATTGTGAATATGGGCTTTGTCAATGTGCGTACAGACGATATAGGCATGATTGCCTTTTGTGAACCGACGTGCCAGCTCGCAGCCCAAACGATTTGCCTCCTCCGGCGTGATCTCACCGGGACGGAAGGACTGGCGAAGGTGGTAAGCAATCACATTATCCGCACCACGCACCCGCCCGGTGTTTCTGATGTACTGCTGCTTGGAAAGCAGGAACTCCCTGTCGGCAACACGGCTGTCGCATTGCCAGCTTGTAATGAGTCTTCCGCTATCTGTCTTTTCCGGGTTTGCTACATAGTCAATGATGGCTTCGATTGCGGTGCCAACTGTCCGACCCTTTCCGGTGTGCAGCGGCATCAGCCGCGTGGTCGCCAAATGGTATCACCTCCAGATATGATTATGAAATGCGGGCTATTATAAAGACCACCCAAATAGCACAGCCGCCTCCGTTTGGAGGCGGCTACTTGTCATTTCCTCGATGTGAGTATAGGAACCGCACCTAAAATGATGTACACGCATCATCCCTCATACGTTGTATTGACCTGCTGTATCATTACACTTAGTAATAAAATGGCATCCTCTTCGGATTGTAGCCACGCTTCGTACCGTTCTTTTAAACAGAGCACGTCGCTGTTTTTCATACAAGTTTCTATAAAAATTTTCTGAACCCTTTCCCATGTCCTTTCATCAATTTCTTTGTGGGGAGTACATCCATGGAGTAGCTCATTAGCTAAATCAAAGTCACTATCTGTCAGTACTCTCCCAATTATCACAGTTCCGATATTAACAATAGAACAGGTGATTTCCAATTCAGCCTTAAGGACATCGTTGAGAATAGTCGTAAGAATCTTGCCTACATTGTCCCTAATTTCCAGATAAGCCATAACATTCGATTCCAGTTTTTCCATTGCTCTTGCCAGTTTTTTAGGGGATTCTAAATATCTGGAATCAGATTTGATGGTTTTCCAGACAACAAACTGTGGATGGGCAATTATTGTTTGCTGTTGTTTTCGGAAAGCAATATAGTCTGGATATGGATTGCTTTTAAGGATTATGTTGTGAATCTCCACAAGCTCATCATACAGAGGGGTGTAAATCAAATTCTTTCGTCTAATTTGGGTTTGCGCCCTAATCTGATACTTGTTCACGCTAATTGAACCAACAAGAGAGAAGAAGCCACCTATAACAGCACCTAATAAGGTGCCGATTATGCCAACTGCCGTTGCGTTCTGAAATAAGGTTTGCACCGCTGCCCAATTATGCAGTATCAGCTGATAAATGACAGCCACACATAAAACCACAAAGAGGAGAACAAGGAGCAATTTCATCCTTGCAAATGCAATTCTTGTACGTTCAATAGCCACGTCAAAAAACAGCCTAATTCTGTTACACGGTTTTCTCATAGCAACACCCCCACCCCGCTTTCTTATTTGGTCAGTTCCTGATACATTTTCATCAGCTCTGCCACGCACTCGGTCTCTGTGTTGAGCTTGCCCCAGAAACCATATGCTTGCATGACTGCCTTGTCATTCTGCTGGTGGGCTTTTCGCAGTTCAGGCGGCATAGTGACTTCATCATAGAGGTCAGCAAGGCTACAATCGGGATACAATGCTCTGGCATCCAAAATAGCTTGGGCTGTTTGCTCTATTTTCTTCCGCTGCTCATCTGTCGGTGCAGGCCATGGGAAGTTGTTATACACAATATCCTTAGAGTAGCGATAATCACTCTTTATTCTTCCGCAAACAGCGCGAACCCAAGCCATATGAACATTAGATTCCAACACACCAAAATCAAAAACAGACGCATTAGGAATACACATAGCTGCATCGGTCAAAATCATTTCTTTTCCAATGAAGCCAAACGGAATATATTTTCTATTTTCAGAAGAATGGCGGGGAACAACAATAGCTGTATCGGGATTCTTTGTTTCTCTAAACAGAGAGGGGGTTAATGCCAGTTTTTGACGGTCTTCCGCTCCTGAGAGTCTATCTTGTCTACACAGTTCTATCCGCTTCATGACTTCAGGCATTTTTCGCAATTCCGCAGGAGACACATTTACAAGCCAAAGACACCAACGCTTTTTATTGTTAATAAATTCAGTTGCACCACTTAATCTTCTGATATAGGGCAATGCCTTGGGTTCTTTATTGATAAAATCTTCATATTCTGATTCTTCGATAATCAAATGACCGCCATCTGCTGGTCTGTTGCCTGAAGTCATTTCTGCAACTTTACAAATGGGCTTTGTCCTGCTGAGAATAAATGTCGAAGGTGCCTCAATTAAGTAAGCATTGATGCAATCGACTTCCTGGCATCGGTCAGAGGTAAAAAGAAGCCTCTTTTGACTGGATGTTGCTACGCTAAATCCAACAATTACACAGTGAACATGGGCTTTTAGGCTAGCTTCACTATCCCAGCGAAATGTACGATGTGCAAAATCAATATGAATATTAAAACGGTCATATAACGGTTTCCAGACACCTGCTACTTGCTCGCCTTGTGTAATAGAGTTGGTTGAAACAAAGGCAGATCGAATTGTAGTTCCAAACATTAGCTGTGAAGCCTTGAAGTACCATCCTGCTACATAATCAATTTTTCCCGCAGTTTTATAGGGCTTGCCTTTCTCGTCTACGTAGATGGATAGAATGTCATTCTTTTGAGACTTGTCTTGTAAACCATATCCAACAAAAGGCGGATTGCCCATCGATAAAGCTGGTGTGGCCAAGTTTCACAGGTACTTCAAATTCGATCGCATTTGTTGCCTGCTCCACACCGAACACATTTTGAAGCAACGCAATCCAAAACCGCTGGGTTTCCTGCTTTTCATCACCGTGGTCTGTCCAGTCCTTCACGAACTGCTTGGCTGCGGCTTTCTGCTGTGCATCTGTCATCTGTATTTTCCCCCAAAGCATAAAGGTGTTCTGTAGTTTATCATAAAAGAGAATACAGTAACAGTATACTTCGAGGAAAGAATAAAATCAAGTTGTCGCTTGCTTTCCATTAAGAACGCTAATCTATATCAGTGTATAGAGAAAAGGCTCCGGTGCCATGTTGACACCGGAGCTTGAATTTAGATGCTTTTCAACATTCCCTTCATACCTTGAAGCACGCTCAGAATCCAAACCGCAATCATGGGCAGTCCCATGGGACTGAACAGGAACGCAATGGTCAGAAGAATCAAGCCGTTCTTTGGGGAATACGTCACCAGAACCGCTATGCCGAGAATGCCGATAATTCCACTGACCAGCCTGAGAAGCATTGCGGAGCAAGAGATGATACCTATGCAGATCAGCGAAAACAGGTCGATTGCCAGCGTGACAGGGGCGGTTAGGATTTTGAAGATCAGTTTCATATGTGCTGCCTCCTTTTCTTTGTACTGTCATTATACGGTATCTGGGTAATTCACGCAAGGATGCGGCGGGTCAGTTCAGTTTTGCGAGGGCCGAGAGAATATCCCGTGCCGCGTCCCACAGCCGTTCGTGGCTTTTCCGGATATCTTCCAGGTCAGCATCATAGATTCTGCTGGTTTCATGGACACGTTTTGTGAGCTGGTTGAGGTTATTACTGGAATACCGGAGCAGGGATACCATCTCTTTCAGCTCCGGCAGTTCCAGCTTGACAACATAGCCGTCAATGGACATTTTTCGGAGAAATGCCGACAGGTTTGTGGTTCCGTACTGTGCCATTTTCTTATGGATCATCTCCAGCTCATCCTGCGTAACACGGAACCGCACTTCGATATTCCTTTTGCGGTTGGCCATTTCAACGCTCCTGCCTTTTGAGCTTCGCCGAATGTTTCGGCGAAGTTGCTTTCGGCATTGCTTGCAGCTTTTCCCGAACAGAGGATTTTGCGGACTTTTCCTGTTTCTGGCAATATTCCTGACGGACAGTGCTGAGAAACAGATCGGTAAGTCCCGGATGGCTGTTCACTACAAAGCTGGCGTTTCGGTCCGCGCCCCATGCATCGGGATTTTTATGGATGGGAATGGTTTTCGCCCATGCCTTATTGCCGGAAGAAATCCGCCCGTCCCAGTCTTTCTGCTGGACGGTATTGGCAAGGACATACAGCGTCCTGTCCAGTCCAAAAGCCTCCACTACAAGTTCCGCTGCCTGACTGTCCAGCGAGTTTCCATCGTAATGCTCCCGGATTGCCGCTTCGATAGCTTCCTTGCAGGCGGCGTTGGCTCGGTTGGATGCCCGGTACTGCTCCAGCTCGCCATGTTCCTGAGCATAGCTCGCCGGGAAAGGGTACACTGGCGTTTCTCTGAGCGCACGGCGCTGTTCTTCCAGAAGCATATCTGCCCTGGATTCCAGACAGTCCCAGATCACATCCATGTGGTCTGTCTCCCGCTTTTCAAAATCCCGGAATACATCTGCCAGCGGGCTGGGGAATTTCATCAGGGCATCTGCCTGGGCATCCGACAGATTGTGGTATTCCAGCGACATCAGAATATCCTCCCGGATGGTGTATTCATAGGCGTGGTTCAGGACTTCCTCCGGGGGCTGGCCTTTCAGCCAGTCCCGGAATTTTTCCTGTTCGGCAAACATCTTCTGATACAATGCCGTGTTGTGTTCTTCGTTGGTCATTATCGCACCTCCTCATGGCGTTTTTGCTTTTGGTTGTTTCTGATGGGAGCGGGCTGGCTGCGCAGCTTGTCCAGAACCGAGGGGCGGGCAGATTTGGCGATCACCTGCTCCGTCTGACCGCCCTTATTGGCATCCAGATTCAATTCCGAATCCAGAAAAATCAGCCGCGCGGTTTTATCCCGCAGCTCCTCCTCAAAGGGGAAGGGCTTGCCCAGCTCTGCTTTTGCCGCTTCCTGCTGGTGGCAGGTTTCATCCAACTGCGTCTGGAAGGCTTTCAACCGCTGGGGCATCTGCGCCAGAGCGTTATCCAGACGAATCAGGTTTCCTCTGGGGTCGCTGCCCAAAATTGCCTGGTGTTTTAATCTTCCCTGCATGGTCAGCACATACTTTTTGCCGAAGTCCTCCAAAGTGACGGACATCTGGAAGCCCCGGTAGGTGCCAACCTCCACCGGGTCAAGTCCTGTTGCTTTCTTTGCCGCCTCAATCAGAGCGGCACCGGCATTGTCCTTGTCGGTCAGCTCGTCAGCCAGCACCGTCATGCCCGCAAAGCCGTCTGTCGGATGGGGGTGGGCTTCCAGCGTGTTCATATCCTCCTGAATCGCCTGGATGCAGCCCTTCAGCTTTTCAACCTGCTCCGGGAAGTGCCGCAGCAGACTATCCTCCAGCCGGTACTGCTTGCTCTTGTGGTCGGCCTTCATGATCTTCAGCCTGGAAACCTCCACATCCAAATCCATGCGCTCCTTAATTCGGGGATCACCGGCGCACAGGGCTTTGATTTCCGCAAAGGACAGCGCCACCTCATCCACATCATTGCAGGAGCGCACCGGGGATTTGGAAGTCATGATCTGGGAAATGAACTTTTGCTTATTCTCCACGGTCTGCCACAAGAAGGCGTCGAAGGTGCCTTCCGTCACATAACGGAACACATGGACTTTCTCATTCTGGTTGCCCTGACGCTCGATTCTGCCTTTGCGCTGCTGCAAATCACCGGGCCGCCAGGGACAATCCAAATCATGGATTGCCACAAGCCGGTCTTGAACGTTGGTTCCGGCTCCCATTTTGGAGGTACTTCCGAGAAGAACACGCACCTGGCCGGAGCGAACCTTTCCGAACAGCTCCTTTTTCTTGACCTCCGTGTTGGCGTCGTGAATAAAGGCAATCTGCTCTGCCGGAACGCCCCCGGCAATCAGTTTGGAGCGAATGTCATCGTAAACGGTGAAGGGAGCATTTTCCTCCGCAGGGAGTGCAGCGGCTTCCAGCGGGTTGCCCGCAATGACCGCCTGTTTCGCTTTCGGCGCAGCCTGGGGTGTGGAAATATCGCAGAACACAAGCTGGGTCAATTTGTCCGCTTCGCCATTCTGCCAGACTTGCAGAATGTTGTCCACACACAGATTGACCTTGCTGCCTGCCTCATCCAAGAAGTCCGGGTTGATGATCCGCTGGTCAAGTCCCAGCTTCCGCCCATCCGAGGTCACTTTCAGCATATTGTCAATGGAGGGGTCTACGCTGCCGGAGTGGATAGCGGCGGCTCGCTCAGAAAGCTCCTGCACCAGTCCCTGCTGAACCTCTGTGGGCTTGGCAACTACATTGTGGTATTCCACCTGCGGGACAGGGAGATGGAGCTGATCCGCTGTCTTGATGTCTGCCACTTCCTTGAACAGATTCATCAGCTCCGGCAGATTAAAGAACCGGCTGAACCGTGTCCGGGGACGGTAGCCTTTTCCTTCAGGGGCCAGCTCCAAAGCGGTGACGGTTTCTCCAAATCGGGAAGCCCAGCAGTCGAAGTGGGTCATGTGCATTTCTTCCAGACGGGCATACTGCAAATACCGCTGCATGGTGTATAATTCCGTCATACTGTTGCTGACGGGCGTACCTGTGGCAAAGACCACGCCCCGATTCCCGGTGAGTTCATCCATGTAGCGGCACTTGCCGAACATATCGCTGGATTTCTGCGCATCCGTTGTGGAAAGACCGGCGACATTGCGCATCTTTGTATATAAGAACAAATTTTTGTAATTGTGCGCTTCGTCCACAAACATACGGTCAACGCCCAGTTCTTCAAAGGTCACAACATCATCTTTCTTATCGTCAGCCCGCAGCTTCTCCAATCGGGACTCCAAACCGCGCTTGGTGCGCTCCAGCTCCTTGACGGTGAATTTTTCACCGCCGCTTTCCCGCAGCTCCGAAATGCCCATGGTGATCTCCGCAATCTGATCCTGCAGAAGTCGCTCCTGCCGCTGTTTGCTGATGGGAATTTTCTCAAACTGGCTGTGACCGATGATAACGGCGTCATAATCGCCGGTGGCAATCCGCGCGCAGAACTTCTTCCGATTCTTGGTTTCAAAGTCCCGCTGTTTCGTCACAAGGATATTGGCGGAGGGGTACAGCCGCAGAAATTCCGATGCCCACTGTTCTGTTAAGTGGTTGGGCACCACAAAAATGGACTTCTGGCACAGTCCCAGCCGCTTGCTCTCCATGGCGGCGGCGACCATCTCAAAGGTCTTGCCCGCGCCCACTTCGTGGGCAAGCAATGTGTTGCCGCCGTAAAGGACATGGGCAATGGCGTTTCGCTGATGCTCCCGAAGGGTGATTTCCGGGTTCATGCCCGCAAAGACGATGTGTCTGCCGTCGTATTCCCGTGGGCGGGTGCTGTTCATTTCCTCATTGTACTGCCGGACCAGCGCCTGACGGCGTTGGGGGTCTGCCCAAATCCAGTCCTTGAACGCATCCCGGATGAGCTGCTGTTTCTGCGCCGCCAGCGTGGTCTCCTTGGCGTTCAGCACCCGCTTTTTCTTTCCGTCCGCGTCCTCAATGGTGTCAAACACCTGGACATCCCGGAGATTCAGGGAATCTTCCAGAATTTCATAGGCACTGACACAATCTGTGCCGTAGGTGTTCCACGCGGCGACATCGTTGTAGGAAATCCGGGTTTTGCTGCTGATGCTCCATGCGGCGGTATAGGGAGAATACTGTACATCCATGGAATAGCGCAGATAGCGGGGCGTGTCGAAGGTTTCAAACATGAACTGCTTGATGTAGGATCTGTCAATCCAGGTTGCGCCCAGACGCACCTCGATTTCCGAAGCGTCCAAATCCTTGGGCTGTGCCGCCCGCAGTGCTTCCACATTAATCTGATAGGATGGATTCTCTGCCGCAGCCGCTTCCGCCTGCCGGAGCTTCTGCCGCACATTGCCGGACAGATACTCGTCTGCTGTTACCCAGCCTTCATTATCCTCAATGGCCCCAAGAGTAGGATCGTGGAAGATAACGCCCCGCAGCTCCGATGCCAGTTCCTCGGCGGTTTTCCCAGTGAGATTGGACATATATTCCATGTTCACCTCTGCCTTTTCCGCAATGGAAAGGGTCAGGGCTTCACTGGCGGTATCCACGGAGTTGACTACTCGGTGGGGCTGAATGGTGCGTTTGGTGAACATATCCGCCTTGCGCTGGAAATTGCCATCATCGTCCATGACTTCCAGAGCGCACAGAAGGAAATAGGAGGAATCGTCGGAGAATGCCAGCTTGTTGCCCCGGCTGTTGATAAGCCCATACTTTTCCGTGAAGCTGTCATAGCGCCGGTTCAGCTCTGCCTGCTTCTCCTGAATGGAAGAATCCGGGATGGTTTCATCCATCTGGAAGTCAATCAGTTCATGGACGCAGGTACTAAGCGCCAGCATACCCTTGATACGCTCCTTGGCGGTGGCATTCAGATCGGGTTTGACCATGATGCTGTTTTCACGGAAGTAAACCTCTCCGTCCACAAGGGTATAGGAGAAGTTTTTCACATCCGGGTCAGCCGGGAGGGTGTTCTGAATGGTTTCACCCTCGCCCAGATCGGGCAGCTCCGCTTCCTGATAGGTGCCCTGGATATGCTGCACCGCTTCATGGAGCTGATCGGCAAGGGAAATATCCCCCAGCGGCTCCACGGTGTAGTCCATTCCGTGGGCGGTGCTTTCGGAGCTGTTTCTGCCCATGACCATTTCCGGGTGGTCGAGGAAATAGCTGTTGATGGCGTAGCCGTCCTCCGTCTGACCAAGATGCACCCAATCCGGGTCAATCTCAATGGGACGATCCCGCTTTTGCAGGAAGATAATGTCCGACATTACTTCCGTTCCGGCGTTGGCTTTGAAAGCGGTGTTGGGGAGCCGGATGGCACCCAGCAGGTCGGCTCTCTGGGCAAGATACCGGCGCACGGTGGAATCCTTGGCATCCAGGGTATAGCGGCTGGTGACGAAACCCACCACGCCGCCGGGACGAACCTGATCCAGCGCTTTGGCGAAGAAATAATTGTGGATGTTGAAGCCCAGCTTGTTATAGGCAGGATCATTGACTTTGTACTGACCGAAGGGAACATTGCCCACAGCAAGGTCAAAGAAATCCCGGTGGTCAGTGGTTTCAAAGCCTGCCACGGTGATATTCGCCTTGGGATAAAGCTGCTTGGCAATCCGTCCGGTGATGGGATCCAGTTCCACACCGTACAGACGACTGTTCTGCATCTGATCTGGGAGCATACCGAAGAAGTTGCCCACACCCATGGACGGCTCCAGAATGTTGCCGGTCTGGAAGCCCATATTCCCAACTGCCTCATAGATTGCCCGGATAACCGTGGGACTGGTGTAGTGGGCGTTGAGGGTGGAAGCGCGGGCGGCTTCATATTCTGCCGGGGTCAGGGCGTTTTTCAGCTCCTGATACTCAGATGCCCAGCCGGATTTACTGTCATCAAAGGCATCCGCCAGACCGCCCCAACCCACATACCGGGACAGGATTTCCTGCTCCTTTTTTGTTGCCTGTCTGCCCTCGGATTCAATGGCTTTCAGGGTGGTGATGGCGTCCATATTCCTGCGGAATTTCACCTTGGCACCGCCCATGCCCAAGTCCTCGTCCGTAATGCGGAAGTTTTCGGCGCTGGGGATGGGGGTATCACGGGGCGGTTTCGGCTTCTCTGTGCGGAGGGTTTGCACCACAATGTCATAGGGAAGATTATTCTTTTCGCCGGGGTATACTGCCACGGTTTCGGTGGACATTTCCGGCTGAACGGGCTGGATTTCCTGTTCTGCTTCCTGCTGCTCAATATACCTTCTGACAAAAGAAATGGGTTCCGTGCGGAAGATAGGAAAGCCGGTGGAATTGGCAAAGGTGATATCCTGGAAGTTGACGGAACTAAATTCCAAATTCACCCGGTCAACAAGGAAGGTTCTGCCGTCGATTTCAAAGGTGGATTCACCGGACATCAGGTGATCTCTGGCAAATTCCTCGTCAGATATCCGCTGGGCATCTGCCTCCACCTGCTGGACAATGGGGGCTGCGTCCAACTTGTCCGCATCCACAACCTCGCCGTCCACAATGCCGTGATCCGCAAGCTGTTCCCGGATGGCAGCGGGGTCAATATCGTCCAGGCGGTCATATTCTTCTTCCGTATAGAATTTATCCGCCTTGATAAGCTGGGCAATCCGGCGCTGCACCTTTGCCCAGGGCAGCACCGTTTCACTGTCAGCCCCGGTAACGGTAATCCGCAGGGGCTGACTGAGGTCTGCGCCATATTCCTTTGCAAGCCATGCGGCGGTGTCCCGTTCCCGTGCGTGGGCTTCCATATAGCGCACAACGGAGCGTTTACTGTCGATGCTGCCATTCCATTTCTGTAAGGCTTTGTCAATGTCGGATTGTGTAATCTCCCGGCGAGGGGGTTCTGGATTCAGCTTTCCCATGGAATAATTGTTTCGCTGACCATCCTCACCAACGGCGGCAATGGTCACATCAAACTGATTACGGAGCTTTTCGGTATACTGCTCCAGCTGATGTGACGGAATGCCGCACATATCCACTCTGCCGCCAGTGGGGATTGGGCGGGTGCCGAGGTGCAAATCCAGCACAGGGGCGGCTTGTTTGGCATCCTCACCGTAGATTTCAAAGAAATTCCCGACCTGATACGGCACAATATCCTCCGGGTGGGCGGACTTAATCTCGTTGTACTCCCAGACAGCAGGCCCCTTTTTCTCCGAAACCGGCGCTGGCTCGGATGTGGGGATTTCCGGGACTTCCTCAGCGATTTCACTGTCAATGACTGCATTGGAATCATTACGCTGTTCCAGCTCATTTGGGGGAGCGAATCTCCCGGATTCCATCAGGGCATCGTAATATTTGACTACCTTTGCCCACGGCACTTCAATCTGTGTGCAGTTCGGCTTGTCGTAGCGAATGCCTTTGCCGTCAGTCCAGACATGGCTCATAAAGTTACGGGAAAGTGTGTTATTTCCACCGCCAATGCCGTATTCATTTTTCAGAAAATCCAGCTTTTCCTTTGTGGTGTGGGGTGTCTGGTAGAAAGCATGGATTCTGGACTTGCTGCCGGAAAAATTGCTGCCGCCGGTCAGATGTTCATTGATTTCGTCCTCGGTGATGAAGCCCTTTGCCGCTGGCAGCTCCGCCAGTTCGCTGACATATTCCCGCCGGGGAAGGGTATATTCCTCCAGCGGGCGAATCAGCTTGTTGGGGTGATACATCTGAAACCGCATCATGCCCTTATCGGCGTTGCAGGCATCCCGGAAGGCATAGACCTGCCGCATAATCGCCTGATAGGATTTCGGCTCAGACAGGAAAACCATCAGCTTTTCCGTTTCCTCCGGGAAGCCGCCCCGGAGGGAGCGGACAATGCTCATATGCCCGGCTTCAATGGCTTTTTCGCTGATGTCGTGGGACATATACCAAAGCTGCTCCGCAAGCTGGCGCTTTTCAAAGGTTCCACACTCTGCCAGCTCCACATTGGTGGCAAACTGCCCCCGTTCCAGCAGCTGGCCAACCCGGGCAGCCACATTCTCCCAAGAGAGAATTTGGGCGTTTTTGGCAAACCGGGCGGCGCTGCCATAGGCCAGGTGTATCCCGTCCTCGGCGTACCATGCGCACACCTTTGTGGTGCCAAATTGCAGGCCGTAACCGCCGTGGTAGGTCTTTTCCAGAAAATCCACCAGATTGTCCATTGGCTGCTGTTTGGCGTATTCAATAGCAATCCGTGTGCGGTGATTTTCTGTGTTGCTTCCCACCCGGAGAAACTGGTCAATATACTCCTGGGGCATGGAAAAAGCGGAGGGTGCGATTTCTGCACTCTCCGCTTCGGCGATGTATGCAATTTGCTGGGCTTCCGTGGGGAAGAAGGAAAACTGTTCTCCCTGGATGGGAGGTTCGTCTGTCAGGCGTAGATCAGCTCCGTCAGAATCGCTTCCTCGGCCTGGGCTTTCAGGCTGTTCATCAGCCCCAGCCATTTCATGGGGTCGCTGGCTTTCAGAGCTTCCGTCACCCCCGCCGACTGCATCAGTGTGGGCATCATCTGCTCCAACCGCCTGTTCGCCGTCTCGTCGATCTCCCGCAGATGGGGGTACAGCTGCTCCGACAGGATCAGGCTGTTCCACAGCACCGGGCGATACTCCTGAAGGTATGCTTTCCGCATCCTCCCGTACTTGCCCAGGGGCTTGCTCTCCTGCTGGGACAGGCTCAGATTGGGAATCCAGTAGTCCCCGCTGCGTGTGTAGGTCAGTTCGTTCATTTTCTTGGCTCCTTTCAGACAGCTTTTCGCGTTCGTATTTTTTGATGGTGACTTCGATACTGCGCAGGACTTTTTCACTGATCTCGCTGACGGCGCTGCCCAAAGCGAAAACTGTCTGGGGCGTATTGAAGTCAAAGACCGGCGTGAACTCCTCTGGGTCAAAGTGGGCATCAGCCGCCAGACTGCACCGGGAAAGCAGGGCGTAGGTGGTGCTGACGGTCGCTGCGTTGATAAAGGCCACGCCTTTGTCATAGTCATGATACTCCTCCAGATACGATCCGTCAACGATGCCGAGGATGTCCTGCTGGTGGGCAAGGAAATATTCTGTGACTTTGACGGAGGAAATCTGTTCAAGCTGCTCTGTGATGCTGCCATCATTGGGAACGGCAAACTGTTCCTCCAGAGCGGCAGAAACTGCCTGCTCATGCTCCGGGCGGTATTCCCAGAGATAGGGACTGCGGGAGCGTTCCGTGGTGCGGGTATCCGCTACATCGAACACATATTTCAGCTTCGGAGCGTCCCCGGAGTGGTCGATCAGGGCGATGCCTTTCGCACCCCGGCGAACATAGCGCCCCATTCGCTTGTTCCACAGTTCGTAGTCCGCGCAGGCCGTGGCGTCGGGCCGCTGGGCGTAGATCATGAGCTGCTCATGGTAGGGGTACTTGTATAACCGGGCTGCGGTGGTCAGGAAATCTGTCCAGCTCTGGTAGCTGCCGGTGATCTGTGTTGCTGTGAAGTCTGCAAGCTGGCTGTATTGCTGCAGTACGGATGCCAATTTGATGTCTCCTTTCCTGTGTGATTTGTAATGAAAAACCCCACCTGACTGGCCAGGCGGGATTGATAACCTGTTAGGACAATTCCAAATGATATGTAAGAAAATACGCTCCAGGCATGAATGCCCAGAGCGTATCCGTTAGAACATATCCAGATTGGAAAGCTGGTGCCGTTGGTCTTTGCGGCCATAGACAGCACCAATAATCTGAACCTTTTTTGTTTCCTCGTCTACCCAGAAGTAAATCAGGTAGTTTTTGACTGGAAATTTGTGGATGCCCTGACTGCGCCAGGGTTCTTCTTCCGTCAGCGGGACGCGATTGGGGAACTGATCCAGAGAAGCAATTTCCTCTTGAAGCGTATCCAGCATTTTCATGGCAGTTTCAGGTGCCTGGAGCGTGAAGCGGATATAGCTGACGATTTCCCGAATTTGCTCCTGCGCCTGCTGCGTGATTTTGACTGTATATTTCTCTGGCATTTACTGCATCTCCCGTTTCAGATCTGCAAATACATCAGAAGCGGCACGGGATTTGTCTGCTTTTGCCTCATTCAAACCACGCTCCATCATGGCATGGAAAGCGGCTTCGTCCATCTCATCCCGTGCAACTGGTACTGCCGGGACAGAGAGGGAGAAAGGAATGCTCCGTGTCATGATAATCTGCTTATAAAGCGTATTGATGACAACGGAAACAGGAATGCCCAGCATTTCCATGATTTCCTCTGCCTGCTCCTTCACACTGGGTTCGACACGAGCCATTACATTTGCGGTTTTTGTTGCCATAGTTCATACCACCTTTCTGTCTCTATTATATCCAAATGTATAGCGTTTTACAATACGAAAGTGAGAAAATTTACAATTTGAATATCAGAGGTGCCGATCCGGCAGGGGGCGTACTATTGACAGACGAAAGAAGCGTTCGTGAAAACCAGGGAATTCAAGGCGGCCTCAGAACAGATGGAGATATAGCAAGCAGCTTCTTCCTGGGGAATCACAACATCATAACCGTCAAAACCGCTCAATACCTGCTGTTCAGGTGCTTTTACAGACAAGGAATCCAGATCAAGGTAATAGGAGTTGATTACACCCACGGCATCCTGTTCACAGGCTTGGGCGATGGCGGTCTCTCTGTCGGTGGTCATTTTCAGTATGTTTTCCCGAACACCGAAGGAGGGGTGCTGAATGATATGATCGCTGCCGAGGTACACAAGAATCTTTTCCATTTGACTTTCCTCCTGAACACAAACTTTCCACAGTCTATCATGTTCTAGGGGGACTGTCAATCGACACTCTACCCAAAATCGGAGGACAAAATTCTACTTGACAGAATTCCTTTTATTCATAGAGGTAGATCCTCCCACGGCTCTAACCCCATTTCCTCCCATGTAACACCATAGGGCGCACCGCCGGAGGTATATCCTGCAATGAAGAAGAAACGATCATCCTGCCAGGATTACGTTGTAGCGGGTTCACGCTTTTTCTTTTTCCGCTTTCGCGGAGGTTTTGGGGCTTTCTTCTGCTTTGGCGGCTTGGTAAGAGATTCCAGTGTAACCTCTGCCTCGACATCCCGCTGGATACGCTGGGCGTAGGAATCCAGCCGTTTGGCGTAAATCTGTTGGATTTCTTCATAGGCAACCCGATAATTGCTGATCCGTACTTTGGCGTAAACAATTTGACACAGCAATTCAAATTCTTCTGCTTCCGGCATCCGCTGATGCTCCAGGAAGAAACGCAGCGTCTCTCGGTACATCCAGTCGGCAATGCGTGCTTTCTGTTTCTGCTTCAAAGACTTATAGGGCACAAGTGGTTTTTCCGACATGGCACTCCCTCCTGACAAGGTCAGTATAGCAGAAAAAAGGCGGGAAGTCTATTACTCACCCTCACCGAAGTCGGGAATCAAGTCCAATTCCGCAAACTCGACATCCGTCATGGCATTGAGCTTGGCGATGGCGCTGTCCGTCAGGTTTTTCAGCTCCTGCTCATCCTTATCCAGGTAGGTGCGCATTTCCACAAGGGCGTGAATCAGCCCCAGACGGGTGCCGGGATTGTAGATGCTCATGAGCTGCTGTTCCTCAAATGTGAAGTTTTCTTTCATGTTCAAATCTCCTGTTCTTTTGATTTTCGGGGTTTGGATTTGCGCTGGGGCTGCTGCGGCTGATATTTGAGCTTTTCGAGGACGGAGGGCTTCTTCTCCCGGTGGACGGCATCTGCCAAATCCATCAGGGAAATGGGCTGGCCGGATTTGGCCTGCTGTTCCAGATCGGCTACCGTGGGCTGCTTACCATTGTTGATGATACCGTCAATCATGCCGTAGTCATCTTCCGTGGACATTTCCGCTGCCTTCAGGTAGTTCTCTTTCTGGAAATCCGGCAGCTCTTTGAAACCCACGCTGTCGCAGTAATGGTAGGATACCACACCGTTCTGCTTGATGGCAACGATATCGCTGACGCTCAAGGACGGGCTGTGATAATCCGCCGGACGATGGAGGTTAAACTGTTCAAAGATTGCCTCCAGCTTGGAATCGGTGCTGCCGGTGGCGGTCAGCGGTGCGGTGTAGATCAGGTCATAGCTGCCCCGCGCAATGGCTTTCCCATGAGACTGCATCCAGTCCATGTTCATAAACCGCACATTGCCGGGATCGTCACGCTTTACCTGATAGATGGCAAAGCAGTCACCCCCATGATCGAGGAAGGCATTCTCCCGCTTCTCCTGGTGCTGCTGGCGCTCCACGATTTTTTCGTGGAACATAGGGCTTTGCTCCCATTCCTCACGGGAAACAGAGAACACCGTGCCGGAGGCTTGGGTATCCAATTCCTCCCGGTCAAACAGCATCTCTGCATTGCCGCCGTCCACGATGGCGTACACGGTCATATCCTGATCGTACAGTTCCACAGCTCGTTCTCTGGACAGGGACAGCATATCCCCATCCACATAGCCGCAGGTTTTCAGATCAGCCACTTTCACGGATTCATCCGGCATGGGGTATTCGTCCAGCGCCTGCTCCGCGGCATCCGGCAGCATGGAGGAAGACTGCTCTGGAGCAGCCGGTGAGGACGCTTCCAGTGGAACAGGCGTTTCAACCTGCTGGCTGGTAATCTCCAGCTCAGCGTCAGGTTTTGGCAGCTCGGCATTATCCGGCACCTGGGGCTGCTCCTGTGCAGGGGCATCTGCAGCCAGATCAATGCCTTTTTCCTTGCAAATCTCCCGATAATGCTGCTCAATCCCAGAAATCAGCTCCGAGGAAGTCTTGTTGATGGTTTCCAGACTGGCCCGGAGTTCTTTCAGTGCCTTTCCCTGGGACCAGGAAGCGATATAGCCGAAGCTGCTGTCAGCGGTTTCAATGCCGAAATACTGACAGACTGCGTAGGAAATGCTCTCGGCTTCCACTTCCTCGGTATTCCTGTCCTTTTCTCCCGGTACAAGGATGGTTTCGCCATCATCTGCCAGCTCCGTCATTTTCTCATAGTTGTGGAGCCGGGAATGGGCCATTTCGTGGATGGCTGCGCAGACGGTCTGCACCTGGCTCATGCCTTCCCTGAGAAAAATAGCTTGCTTTTCCAGATGAAAATAGCCGTCCATGCCGGGTTCCATCGGCTCTATGGTAATGGGAACCTGGGAAGTCCGGCGCAGAGCCTCCATGAAAACCTCATACTGTGCCACATCCCCGGTCAGACTGAAGGAAATCTGCGGCAGGGGCTTTCCATCGGTCTGGGACACATCGAACACGGACACCACCTTGAACATGGGAATGGTGACTTCCTTTTCCTCCGTGATGGGTTTCCCTTCATCGTCCAGCATGGGCAGTTTGGTGTCCGGGTCCAGCTTTTCCTTATCCACCTTGATTTTGTAGGGGGTGGGGGCAAGAATTTGGATGCCCTTTTCGCCCTTTTTCACATGACGCCCGAAGCTGTTTTTCCACTTGCTGAAGCCAGCCACCAGCGTGGCATTCGGGCGCTGGGCGTGGATCAGCATGACATTGTTCAGGGAATACTTGTGAAAGCGGCTCATAGTGGTGAGGTAGTTGCGGTAGCGGTCACTTTCAAACAGCTCCATGATGCCTTTTTCGATACCAGCGGTGATCTCTTTGATGCGCTCCTTGTTGGATTGTTTTTCGGACAAGTCTTTGCTCTCCTTTCTTTGATTTGACTACTCCCCGTGTGACATAGATAGGTCACACGGGGAGCTTTCTCCGCATATAAAAGCCGATTTTTGCTTTCCGAATGTAAATACACATACCTTCGCGGAAGTGCGTGAAAAAGTCATTGGTACCAGCCACTTTTTTGACCCTTAAATGCGGAGATTCCAATACTGAACGCGCTTTCTTTGGGCATCCCGACGCCTGCGCTCCTGAACGGAACACGCGGGACAATACTTTGCTCGGTGAGATTTGGACAGGACAGTCTTTCCGCAGATTACGCAGCGTTTCCTTGGCTGGGTATGGAGGATGGATGCTTCCAGTGCCGGGTCATTGGGCAGCACTGCATTGCGGAACCACTTACAGTTCAGCGAATAGGTGATCCACTGTGGGCAGATATTGCAGAACGACCAGTCCAGAGCAAGACAGCTTCCATTGTCATAATTGCAGCAGCGGCTGTGTATCAGCTTTCGTGCCTGTTTGAGCTGCGCGTCATTCATCTGGGGCAGATCAGCCATTGCCAAACACCAGCTTGAAATGCGCCCGCTCGCCGTCGTCCTCCAAAACCACGGCGGCATCGTAGACCTTCCCAGTTTTGGAGGAAACACAGCCCTTCAGCGGGGCACGGCCTTTCTCCAGCAGGAGCTGGGCGGTTTTCCTGTCCAGAGCTTTCTGCTTGAGGGTAAAGAACCGGCTGTCTCTCCACAGGACGAATTTGCAGTCCTGCCCGGTGCAGAAGTATCCCTTGCTGCGCTCAATCACCGGTCTGCCGCACCGGGGGCATTTGCCCACGGTTTTTTCGGCGGAGGGGAACAGAATATCCGCACCGGAAACCGGGCGGTAATCCTTGACCAGATCGGTGAGCATACCCCGAATGCCGTCCAGAAACTCCTCCGGCTCCAGCTCGCCCTTTTGCACCTGGGACAGTCGATTCTCCCATTCGGCGGTCAGCAGCGGCGATTGAAGCTGTTCCGGCAAAACCGTAATCAGGGAATTGCCCAGAGCCGTGGGAACCAGAATGGTCTGCTTTTTTACCTTGCGCCGTTCCAGCATTCCCGTGGATACCAGCTTTTCCAGAATCCCGGCACGGGTGGCAGGGGTTCCCAATCCCTTGCGTTCCGCATCCTCCGGCATATCCTTTGCTCCTGCCGTTTCCATGGAGGACAACAGCAGGTCTTCCGTAAAATGCTTGGGCGGCTGGGTTTTGCCATCCTTCACAGATACCTTGCCGGGGGTCAGGATTTGCCCGACCTCCAGACCGGAAAACCACTTCTGGGGGATGCTTTTCTGGCTGTATTTCTTCCATCCGGCATCCAGCAGCATTTTCATGGTTGTCTTAAAGGTTCCCTCACAGGCAATGGTGATTTCTGCCTCTTGATAGCGATACGCTCCGCTGACTGCCATCAGCACCTGCCGGGAGATCAGCTTCAGAATGTTCTGCTCGGCTGTGGGAAGGCTGGACAAATCCTGTTCTCCTGCTGCCATTGTGGGAATAATGGCGTGGTGGTCGGATACCTTTTTGGAATTGCACACCTGTTGGGAAAGCACCTCATTCGGGGCATCCTGCCCGTAAATTCCCGCTGCACACAGAACGATTGCCGGGATACTTCCCAGCATATCGTCCGTCAGATAGCGGCTGTCCGTTCTGGGATAGGTACACAGCTTCTTTTCATAGAGCGCTTGCAGATAGTCCAGGGTCTGCTGGGCGGTGTACCCCAAAAGCCGGTTGGCATCTCGCTGGAGGGTGGTCAGGTCATAGAGTGCAGGGGCTTTTTCTTCTTTATCACTGTGGCGAATGTCAGAAACCACAGCATTCTGGTTCTGGCATTTCTTTGCAAGCTGCTGGGCTTCCGTTCTGTCCGGGAATTTCTTGCTGGAAACGGTGAAATCCGGGAAGTCCAGATTCACGGCGAAAAAATCTTCGGGAACGAATGCAGAGATTTCCGATTCCCGCTGTACCAGCAGGGACAGCGTGGGAGACATGACCCGTCCTACATTCAGCTTGGTGCCGTAAAGCAGAGAAAAGTACCGAGTGGCGTTGATGCCCACCAGCCAGTCCGCCTTAGCACGGCACAGGGCGCTTTTGTACAGCCCATCGAAGTCAGAGCCGGGGCGAAGATTCTGAAATCCATCCCGGATGGCTTCATCCTCCATAGAAGAAATCCACAGCCGTTTCATAGGCTTCAGGCAGTCAGCCAGATAGTAGACACTTCGGAAGATCAGCTCGCCCTCCCGTCCGGCATCGCAGGCATTGACAACCTCGGTCACATCCTCCCGGTTCATCAGCTCCTTCAGGATGGAAAACTGATCCCGCTTTTCGGGGGAAATCTCAAATCGGAAGGGGCACGGAAGGATGGGTAAATCCTCCCGCTTCCATTTGGCGTAGCGTTCATCGTATACGCTGGCATCGGCAAGCCCCGCCAGATGGCCGAAACACCACGATACAATATATTTCTTCCCTTCCAGATAGCCGTCCTTTCGTGTAGTAATGCCCAGAATCCTGGACAAGCTCTGTGCGACCGATGGCTTCTCCGCGATCACAAGCTGCATACCGTCACCTCCAGAGAAGCACCCCTGCGCACCTCACGGTGGCAGGGGTGTACGCAGCCTTCGCCGTAGCGCTGACAGCCAAAGCAAAGGTGATCTTTGGGGAGGACAGGTTTTCTGTCCTCCCGCATGGGATGGGGCTTTTGGGTCATCATCTTTTCATAGAACCGGGACTTCCCGGTGGTAAAGTAACTCATTTGGATTCCGTCTCCTCCTGTTCGTTATAGGATTCAAATTCGGCATAGTCCTCGTCATCCTCGTCCATGCCGTAGTCGTAGTCATCCAGATCGGTGTCGCCCTTGGTTTTGGGATTGGGCATCTTCTTTTTCAGGAAGTACCAGCCCATGACGCCGACCATGACAGTCATCAGCAGCACAGCCAGAACAACGCCGGAATTGGACTTCTTCTCCGGCTCCTTCACCGGCTCTGTTGCAGGGGTGGTGGGTTCTTCAGTGGGTTCCGGCTCTCTGCCCACGCACTCGGTCATGTTTTTGGCGCAGATCGGGCAGGTGGTGTTCACATGACCGGCGTAACACCGGTCAATACAGCCGCAGACTTCCACCTTATTGCCATCCTCCAGAATTGCCATTAGGTCTGCATCGTCCACTTTGTTCAGAAAATAGGTGCTGAACTGCTCGCTCTTTTCATCTACCGGGGCATCGTAGTCGATGACGATGTAGAAAATCTCACCGCTGCGAGTTTCGATGGTGATGAACTGCTTGTTGGTGTTCGCATGGAACTGGAGATCTTTCGCAATGGCATTTCCCTCTGTGAAGGGTTCCACCGGGGTAACCGTGGTGGGTGTGGTGGGAGCTGTGGTGGCAGGCGGCTCCGTTTCCGGCGGTGTGGTAGGCTTTGGCGCAGTGGGCTTTGGTGTCGGCTGCGTGGGAGGGGGTTCTGTGGGATCAGATGTGTAGATAATCACATCATCCTTGGGGGGATTGGCTTCGGCGGATGCCGTAATGGTCAGAAAGGACATACACAGCATCAGCACCGCAAACAGGGTGAAAAAGCGGCGATTAAGTCTCAATGGAAGCATCCTCCTTTTCCTTGGTTTCGGCAGCATTGGGCGCAGCCTGGACTTTTGCCAGCAAGCCGGACAGGGCTTCCGGCGTCAGGCCGCACTCGCGCACCATGTAGATGATGTCGATGTTCTCCAGCTCCTGAATCTGCTTTTTCAGCTCTGCGTTTCGGAACTGGAGCTTGCTGATTTTCTCCGTGTTCTTTTCCAGCTCGGCACGGAGCTTTTGCAGTTTGGGATTCATAAAATCACGCTCCTTATCAGGGCAGACGCCCAAAAGTAAAGAAATGGGACTGCCAGTATTGGGTGTTGATATTGGTGTAAGAAATGGGATTTCCGCAGTGAATCATTCGGTTTTCACCCACATAAATGCCCACATGGGAAACACCGTTGGTTTTGTAGGTGCCCTTGAAGAACACCAGATCGCCGGGACGGGCGTTGCTTCGAGACACCGGGGTACAGAGATTGTAAAGCCCTTGGGCACTGGTGCGTCCGACACGCCACCCACTGTGATTGAGAACCCAGCGCACATACCCAGAACAGTCAAAGGAAGTGCTGGGACTGCTGCCGCCCCAGATATAGGGGTAGCCCAGGTACTTCTCCGCTTCCCTTATCATGGCAGCGAACCGGGTGTTTTCCAGAGCCTCCGGTGGAAGGTCATACTTGGTGTAACCCTCAATCAGCATCTGCCGGATGTAGTCAGAATCCGGAAATAGGTCGGGGCGGTTGCCCAGGGTCGCCATATAGATGGCGTAACGACCCAGGGTTTCCTCGTTCATCACATACACGGGGACATGGCTGAGATCGAAGTTTTCCAGTTTGACAGTAACGCTCCGGTAGGTGTAGGAAACCTGAGTTTCATACTCGTATTCCTCCATAATGGGATAGCCCCACTGGTCAAACAGATAGACCCCGGTGACGGGGTCACGGGCATGGCGTTCCCTGGTGACGGTTTCCATCCGATAGCGGGTTTCACTCTCCACGGTTTCCGTGAGGATGTACTGCTTTTCAAAGAGCATATCCAGCGTTCCCGTGACTTCCTGCAATGTCCACTCGCCGGGGTGCATGGCGGACAGAATCGCCGTCAGCACATAGGGGTCATGCCCGATGTCGTCAAGCGCATAGTGGTACTCGTCATAGTCATGGGTTTGCTCATAGTGGTCCAGCTTTTGCTGCAATGCCTGTTCCATGGCGCAGTAGGCTGCTTCCGCACCCACAATATCATCGTCAGCGGCGGCATAGCTGCCGGCAGCGATTCCAGCACCGATGCCCTCCACCATCATGGAGCAGGAGGACACGGCGTTGAGTAGGAATGCCAGAATCAGCAGGATACCGAGGACGGCGGCAAACCCTTTTCGGTGCCGCACAACAAAAGTTACCGCCTGTTCCGACTTTTTGACAGCTTCCTTTGCAGCTCTGGTGCTGCCCTCCACGGTACTGCGTCCGGCTTTCTGGGCAGCATACTGGCGCTTGATGGCCTGCTTTTGACGCCACCGGGACAGGGGGTTGCTGGTGGGGTGTTCCACCTCCGCTTTCTTTTGCAGGGCATGGAGATTGGCTTTCTCCAGTTGCTTTTCCGCACGAGCGGCGGCACGGTAGGGCTGGAGCTGGGCGCTGTGGTGGGCTTCCTGAAGCAGATTGGCAGAAGAATCCACGGTATCTGCGGCATACCCAGCAGCTTCCACACCCACATTGTCATCCTCAGAATCTCGGATTTCCCGGCGGATCTGCCTGCGGACAGCGGCGGTGGGGGCGTCGGTGACTTTGGGCTGGGAGGGCGGCTTTTTCTCCATATCCTCAAAATGGAGCTTTACCTTGATCTTGCCATTGCTGTTGTCGGTCATCAGTTCCCGCTTGATAACCTTTTTGGTGGGGATTTTTGCCTGGGCTTTCTCTGCCTTGTCAGCCGCTTTTTCAGCTTTCCGAACCGCTTTTCCCATTACCGGGTCAAGCCACTCTTTATCGGTAAATTTCAGCCGGGATTCACGCAAAAATACCACCTGCCAGAGTTACCGAGGTATGGGTGTTCCTCATTCTTCCGTATCCTCCTTCTTGTCTGACGGGCGAGTGGTCATAAGGCGGTACAGCTCCGTATCCTTGGGGAAGTTGTCCACAAAGGGCACAATGGTATCGCCATAGAACAGCAGACCTTCACCGGCGTTGGAGTGGGTCACATAGGACAGCTGGTGGGGCGAAATGCCCAACTGCTGGGCAAGAATCTTCCGGTCACCGGCGGCTTGGTTGAGCATATAGATGAAGTCAGAATTCTCAAAAATGTTCTCAACTTCTCTGGAAGCCAGCAAATCTTTGACATTTTGTGTGATACCCGTGGGAATGCCGCCCCATTTACGGAACCGCTTCCAGATTTCCACGGAGTAAGCGGCGGTCTGCTCCTCCTTCAGCAGCAGATGGAATTCGTCGATGTAGTACCGGGTGGACTTTTGTGCTTCCCGGTTAATGGTGACACGGTTCCAGACCTGATCCTGGACGATCAGCATACCGATCTTCTTGAGCTGCTTGCCCAACTCCTTAATGTCGTAGCAGACCACCCGGTTGCTGACATCCACATCGGTCTGATGGTTGAACACATTCAGAGAGCCGGTGACATAGATTTCCAAAGCCGTGGCAACAAACTGCGCTTCCTTTTCCTCCTGCTTGCGCAGACAGTCATACAGATCACCAAGGATGGGCATATTCTCCGGCTTGGGGTCGTTGAGGTAGTCCTGATACACCATCCGCACACAGCGGTCAATAATGGTTTTCTCTACGGGCTTCAAGCCGTCCTTACCGCCCACAATCAGCTCACACAGGGACAGAATAAAGTCCGATTTCAAAGAAAGCGGATTTTCCTCGTCGCTGTAATTGAGGTTGATATCCATGGGGTTGATGTGGTGCCTGGAGGTGGGCGAAATCTTGATGACCTGTCCCTCCAGCCTCTGCACCAGCGGGAAGTATTCGCCCTCCGGATCGCATATCATGATGTCATCGCCCGTGGCAAGGAACACATTGGATATTTCCCGCTTGGCGGAGAAGGACTTGCCGGAACCGGGGGTGCCGAGAATCAGACCGTTGGGATTTTTCAACAGCTTCCGATCCACCATGATGATGTTGTTACTTAGGGCGTTGATGCCATAGTACAGTGCCTCCGGGCTGTCCTGATACAGCTCCTGGGTGGTAAAGGGAACGAAGATTCCCACGCCGGAGGAGGTCAGACCCCGCTGAATCTCAATCTGGTTCAGTCCCAGGGGCAGACTGCTGACCATGCCTTCTTCCTGCTGATAGTCCAGTGCCGTAATGCTGCAATTATATTTCTGGGCAATGGAATTTGTCTGAAACACATTGTTGTCCAGTTGCCGCTTGGTGTCGGCGGTGTTGAGAATCAGGAATGTCACAAGGAACATTCTCTGGTTCCGGCTTTGCAGATCGGACAGCAGCTTTTTTGCTTCCGCACCGTAGGTGGCAAGATCGGAGGGAATGATGTCCATGTCATATCCGGCACGGACAGCTTTTTTCTGCTCCTCAATCTTGCTCTTGTCCAGATCGGTGATGGTGCGCTTGATGGTCTTGATGGCGCTGACCTGATCCACAGACTGCACATGGATGTTGACCACAATGTTGCTTTCAATATCCAGAAAGTCCTTGAGAATCCGGTCACTCAGCTCCGGTGCCAGAATTTGCAGGAAACTGACGGAAGCGAACTTCTGACCCATGCGGAAATCCTTCGCCCGGTTAAAGAGGAAAGAGCTGGGGGCAATATAGTCCTTGGTGGACAGCCCGGAGCGGGGCAGATCTTCCCACCGGAAAGCAAAAGGCTCCGGTGTATCCATGCGGAGAATGTCATGGAGAACCCGGAGCCGTTCCTGCCCGTTCAGCACCTCGGCGCTGACACCCAGCCGTTTGAAGTTGTTGAGGATGTCCGTTTCAATGCGCTCTAAGCGGGGCTTGGCAGAGCGGATGTTGTCGGCATCAATACCAAAGGTGAGATACTTGGTTTTCACGATGCCGTTGTTTCCCTTTGCCTGCTGCACCTCAATAATTTTGGACAGTTCCCGCTGAATGCTTTCAAACTGGTCAGAGCGCAGCGGGATTGCCCGGGCAAAGGATTCCCGCAGGGCAGTCAGATTCACAAAGGAAAACTGGAACTTGATGGAGCTGTCAAAGTAGTTGAGGAAATCACACCAGCCGTCGAAGATGGCCTGCTTGTCCTCATTGTCCGAGAGCTGATAGTTGATGTCCCGGAACTGAATGGTTTTGGTGAAATGGGTGGGCGTGACCTGACAGATCCCGTCTACACGAATTTGCAGGTAGGGAATACTGTCCTGTGCGGACAGTTCCTTCTTATCTGTCCGATTTGCCCTTGCGATTGCGGTCTTTACCTCTTTTTGCTGAGTGCGGGACAGCTTTCTTTGGGTGGACAATCCGATATACCTCCTTGTCTAACTGGTTTTGCCGTTCCATGACGGCATAGAAATTGTTGGTTTTGTAGGGGCGCTTTTTGGGGCGAAGCACCAGAACTCGAATCATATTGCGGATGATGACCTCCAGATGCTGCCCGTTCTTTTCGTACAGAGCGAACAGAAAGGCAGGCAGCATGGTGAGGATCATCAGCATGGCGGCAGAGGAATTGCCCAGCGGCTCCTTGGTTGCAAAATACAGGGGGATGCCAATGAGCAGGCCGAGGCTGAAACAGATGAGCTGCCGCTTGGTCAGATTGAAAAGAGCCTTGCTTTTGACTTTGGTGAGATCCTTGGGGACGGTTACATAGGGCATTTTCTATCCTCCTTAGTGGGCATTGAATACGGAGCGGGCAAGGCTGCTGGTTTTGAACAGGCAGAAACAGAGCAGCACCGTGTAGCCCATGCAGGTCCAGATGGCAGTGCTGATATCCGTGGATACGGAGATGTTCTGCACCAACACCGAGTAGATCGCCACGCAGACCATAATGAGAAACGCCTGAAAGCCCAGGGCGAGCAGGGTGCGCAGATAGTTCTGGCCCATCTGCCCCCATTCCCGGTTTGCCATGGTCGCCATGGGAATGGGAGCCACGGAAGTGACCAGATAGACCTCAATCATCCGCCCGTAGATGACAATGAAAATGCAGATGGTGATGGCCCAGGTGCAGATACCCACGAACAGGGACTGAAACCACAGCCCCAGCAGCGGACCCACATCCATTTCTATGAGCCTGCTTTCCAAATCCGTGACCACCGAGGAAATGTCGATGCTGGTGTTTCCGATCATCACCCCGGCAGCGCCGTTGACAACGCTCTGGGCAGCATCAAAGATGCCCATAACAATGGTCCAGGTGTTGGAAACGATGAGAACCGCGGCAGCACTCTTGAACACCCATTTGAAGAACATCCAGGTGTCAACATCATTGAGGTTATTGCGGTCTGTAATGAGCTGAATCAGCTCCAGGGTCATGACGACTGCCAGAATCGCTCCGGCCAGGGGGAGAATCACATTATTGGAAAGGTTCTGAATCATGTTGAAGATACCGCTGTTCCACGCCTGGGGCGTCAGACCAACCTGACCGGCGATCTGGCCGATCTGCTCATTGGTGGAATCGAACATTCCGGACAGGTTGCTGACGATACCGCTGACAAGCACTTCCTTCAGCCAGTCCGTTATGCTGTTCCAGATAAAATCCATTGTGTTACCTCCGATCTATCAGGGAATTGAGACTGGGGAGGATTCCACACGCTCACAGTAAACCACATACCGCTGCTTTCCCCCGGAAGCGTAGGGGTGGCAGGTCAGCAGCGTCAGCAGCTCCCGCCGGGGCTGAATCAGAATTTCCGTTACATCGTGGGGGTCGATGATTTTGATTTCACAGACCCGATAGGTCAGCGTTTCCCATAGATTGGTTACGGAAACCAGGTCACCGACGTTCAGCTTGTCGATGTAGCGAAAGTAGCTGGCACCGTTGTAGCCCCGGTGTCCGGCAATGACGCAGTTGGTGTTTTCCCCGCCGATGGGAAGGCTGGTTTGGCTGAGGTGAGCGGCTCCATTCGCCATGTGCTGCTCCGTTGCCCCAAGATAGATGGGCATTTCCAGCTCCATGGCAGGAATGGAGATTACCCCGAACACTTCATCCCCAAGACCATAGTCTGAAAGCCGAAAGCTGGGTTTCTGATAGTCATACTCACAGGACAGTCCTGCCTGCCCCTGGGTGTAGATGGTTTCGTTGTAGCGAACCATGTCCGCCCACAGTTCTGGGTAATCTCTGGTTTCCTCCTGCTCCGTTAGGGAATCAATGGTGACAATCACTTCGGGGATGGTCGGTTCGGTTGCATCCCGATTCAGAAAGCCCTGTGCGTTCAGGGAGATTTTTTGGTCTGCCGCGGCACCCCAAAGGCTGGGGTACAGGAGAAAGGCAAGACCAGCAGCGAACACCAGCAGCATCAGGGCAATGAGAAAGGCCCGGAGTTTACTGCTTCGCATGGCTATTCCCTCCGCTACTGCCAGCAATGCTCTGGTAAATCTGTGCGCCAATGGCGATGACCAGGATCAGAACCAGAGCTGCGGCAATGCCCAGAATAACGCCCTGCAAATACTTTTCCTCCCATGTCGATGCCGCTGCTTCCTCACTGGCAGTTTCTTCCATAATCTGCTCCGCTTCCTCGTAGGGAATCCGGGAACCACGCACCAGCAGCCGGTGGGTGTTCACCCCATAGGGGGTACAGGTGACGAGAGTACACAAATCCTCACCTGGGGCGATCCCCAGCAGGCTGGTGTCGTAGGGCAGCACGGTGTTGATCTCCACCACCTGATACGCCAGGGTTTCATCCAGAACATGAAGATAGAACACATCACCGGCGGTGAGCTGCTCCAAATCGGTGAACATCTTCTGGCTTGCCATGCCGCTGTGCCCAGAGAGAATGCTGTGGGTGCTTTCGCCGCCCACCGGGAGGGAGCTGCCCAGCAGATGCCCGATTCCCCGTTCCAGAGAATCATTTTCCGTTCCGTGGTATATGGGCAGATTTACGCGGATTTTGGGAATCTCCACATAGCCCATGATGCCATTCCCAGCGAGATTGAGCTGGCTGTCATAGTCGGCAGATGCTGCCAGTAAGCCCTCCTGGCTGTAAGCTTCCGCTGCGCCGGGAATTAGGGAACGATTGTAAATATCCGCCTGTTCTTTCGCTTCCCGCAGTGCGGAATCGTCAATCTGCTTCATAACCTCCTGATAGGTGGTTTGAATCTGGGATGCGTACTTTTGGTTTACATAATTACTGATTACAGGATACAAGGTCAGCCCCAGCGCCAGCAGGAACGCCATGACCGCTAGGGCGATTGTGATACGCTTTTGCTTCGTATGGAACCCTCCTTTGAAAATGCCCCGGAGGAATGAACCTCCGGGGCAGATAAAATTAGACAGAGCGCTTCTTCCGGCTGACCAGCGCAATAACGGATACAGCGCCAGCCATCAGCAGAATTCCGACCACAGTAAACATCATAGTTCCGTTATCGCCGGTCTTGGGCAGGTCGAAACCACGGGTGTTGACCACGGTCAAAGGAGCCTCGGCGTTGGTGCTGCCGTTGTCCTCCACCATGTTGACCTTCTTGCCGCTGACGGTAGCGGAAGCGGTCCGCAGCTTGTGTTCCAGATGCTTCTGGGGGATATTCTTCAGATTGGCATCACTCTGAATGATCTGGGCGTACCGGGGATCGTTCTGAATCAGCCCCAGCGTGTCGGATGCGTAGACGGTGCAGCTGTCGGCGCTTTCCTTCTGGGAGATCACCACCTCAATATCCTGTTTCAGCAGTACATAGCCACTGTCCGTGCGAACCTCGGTCATGGAATAGGTATCATCCTCCAGACCCTTAATCAGGATTCTGCCCTTGGTATCCCCGGTTTTCACGGGAACAAAGTGGGTGGCATCTGCCTTGTTTTCGGTATGTCCGGTCACATAGTATACGCCTTCGCCCTCATTCAGCTGAGCCTTTACAAAGTAATTATCGGTTTTGTTCTGTATCAGGAATTCCACCTTGGAGAAATCGCCCTTGCCGTCAGAGAACAGCTTGGTCAGGTCAATGCCGTAGCTGAACACATGGCAGTCATCCACCAGAGTATCGTAGTAATTCTGGGAGCTGCGCTTCCAAGTCAGCACCACCTTGTTATCGTTGCCTTTGTCGCCCACCACCAGAGAGTTATCGCTGTCTACCTTAGCGGTGTAGGTCAGGCGCACGGTGCAGTCGGAGAAGCCGGAGTTGACCATGCCGGCATCGGCATAGACGGTCTTGGACTTGTTGATTTCTGCCAGACCCTTGGCGGTCATTTCCACGGTCATAGCGGTCTTGCCGTCCTTGGTATCGTTATAGGAAACGGTGAAATAGCCGTCTGCTTCTTTCCAGCCGGTCACAGGATTCTTGCAGGCGGCATCGGAGAAGATTTCTAAGGTTACATCCCCCTTGGTGTAGGTCAGACCGGCAGACAGAGTGTCAATAAAGGTGTAGCAGGACAGGTAGGTTGCCTCGGAGGTAATACTGGGCAGGGTGGAAATGATCTGGTAGTCAATGGTGTCCCCAGCGGAGGCGGTGCCGGTGTGGGCGTAAGCATCGTTCTTGCCGGTGTCGTTCTTGCTCTCCCGCAGAGTCTTTTCCAGAGAGGGGATGCCGGTCAGGTTTTTGGGGTACAGGGTAATGTCGTAGATCCAGCGGGTGCCGCCGTCATTGGCGTTGGTGCCGTTGACGGAGGTCATGGGGACGGATACCAGGAAAGGGTCGGTGGTGGAAACGACCATTTCAGGGACTTTGGTTTCTGCAACCAGATACAGACCCAGGGGCAGGTTTTCAGCTTTGGCCTTGCCGTAGGAATCCGTCAGGGGCATGGCTGTACCGTTGGTGGCAGCATAACGCTCCATGGTGTTCTTCACGGTGGTGGCGTTGGCAGTCAGGCCGGAGGACAGGGCGGAGATCAGCACATCGGACTGGTAGAAATACTTGGTTTCATCCAGAGCATCCGCATTTTCATAGCGGTTCTTGCCCTCTGCCAGACCCAGAGCTTTCAGAAAGTCCGCACCCTTGGCCTTGTCCACGGCATACAGGATTTCCACATGACCGTCGGTGGATTCGGTTTCGCCGTACTGGAAAATATCAGCTACCTTTGCATAAGTAAACTCGACACCCTTAATGGCATATCCGTAGCCGGTTTCGCCGTTGCCCAGAGTGGAGGAAGTGCTGCCGCCCAGGACATTGTTTACCCCGGCTTCGTCATAAACGCCAGTGGATACATAGCTGGAATCCCACACGCTGTCTTTTTCAGCGCCCGTAAGGTCGTACTTGTAGATGGTCAGAGAGCCGGTCTTGGATTCGTCGATGGTTGCATCCTCCAACTCGGCGGCGGAGACAGCGACAGGGAAACACAGCAACATGGTCAGCACCAGAAAGAGGGATAGCACTTTGGTAAGGTTTTTCATTTCGCATTTTCCTTTCATAGTTAAAATGGCAAGATAGTTTACATAATTTTGTGACATAGGTGGAATAAAAAAGCCAGGGCTGATCCCTGGCATGATGGGCAGTATTCATGGCTTACACCAGCCTTTTCTTGCTGTAAATCAGCATGGCAAGACATACAGTGCCAGAGATCATACTGAGGATACGGAAAATCATAGCGGTATTACCTCCTGTGTCGGGCATGGTAAAGGTGCGGGTGTTGGTGACACGAACCGAAAGCGCAAGATCGTCCGCAGGCAGCGCACCTTCATAGGCAGCTTTGTCCAGAAGTTTGTAGCCCTCCGGTGCTTTGGTTTCCGTCAGGCGGTACTGTAGTCCCGGATAGAGGTTGTCCCATTCCAGCAGTCCGTCCGTCCCGGTGGTCAGGCTCCCGTCCGTTACATCGGGATTGGAGCAGCCGCCCCGGACAATGGTTTCGGAGTAGGTCACGGGATGCCAGAGATAACCGTCCTCACTCCATTCCAGCCGAAATGTTGCCCCCGCCAGATGAGCGCCGCTAATGTCGATCTTCTCCACAGTCACCTTGCCGGTGCGCAAAGCATTGACGAAAGATGCTTCGGCGATCTCACCCTGTTTTACGGTAACGGTCTGTGGATTTTCACTGATGCATTGGTAAAGACTGTTTTCGGGAAGCAGTTCTTCTACCGTGTACTGTCCAGGCAGCAGGTTCCCGGTCAGGATAATACCGTCCTTGTTGCTGGCGAAGGGAGAGCCGTCCAGAACCTTTCCTTCGGCATCTGTAATCTTGAACTGCCAGCCCTCCACAGAACCGCCGCCCTCCATGGTTTTGGAAATTTTCAGCCTGCCATACTGGACATTGGTAAAGGTGATAGACACATCCTCATGGGGCTGGATTTCAAACTTGTGGATCGTTTCATCTACCATCCAGTATTCGTCCTCAAATCGTCCATGCTCGTCGCCGGTTTCCTTCGCCCAGTAGGTGCCGGGGTCAAGGTAATAGCCCGCCTTACCGTCTGCATTGGTGATAAGAGTGCCAACCTTCTGGGTGCAGGCTTCGTCCGAATAGACAGTGATATGCCAGCCTTCCACGGACTGCCCGGTGTTGGTCTTTTTGTAGAACCAGACCAGTCCCTGCTCCTTATTGAGCCAAGTGTCCACGGTGGTTTCACCGGCTTTCACGGTCACATCATGGAAACCCAGCTCTGTGAGCCAATAATTATCCTCCGTGGGCAACTCCGCAACTGTGTACCACCCTAACGGAAGATTTTGGGTGCAGGCATATCCGTTTTCATCGGTGGTGAAGTCTCCGTAGGAATTGCCATTGGAATCTCTCACCCGGAATGTCCAACCACCAAGCTGATTGCCGGTGTTGGTGGTCTTGCGGATTTCGATGCGCCCATAGTGGGTGTTGGTGAAGGTGACTTCTGCGGTCTTGCTAATGGCAACCGTTACAGACTTCACGGCGGTGTCAAATTCCCAATAGGGATCGTCCGTGGAAATCTCTTTGGCGTAATAGGTTCCTTTCTGCAAGCCAGAAACCGTTACTGTGCCATCTGCCCCGGTGGTGAATGGAGAGCCGGAAACAGAGTTGGTGCAGGCAGCATCCGTGTACAGTCCAATCTTCCAGCCACCCAGATTTTCACCCGTATTGGTTTTCTTCACTAGCTGGACGCTTCCGGTGTTGCGCTTGTTGTAAAAGCTCACAGAAGCCGTCTGTCCAGAGGCAATTGTGACCCGCTGGGGATTGGTGCTGGCGCAACTGTACAAGGCATCTATGCTGGAATCCGTATTGCCCAATTCTTTGACATAATAGGTCCCGGCATTTAGCCCCGTTACAGACAGCTTGCCGCTGGAATTGGTAGTGTACGGCCCAGATACCAGTTTGGTGCAGGCAGAATCAGAATAAATGCCAAATTTCCAGCCAGAAAGGTTTGTACCATCCTCCGTGGTTTTCGTCAGGCTGATATTCCCAAGGGAGGGTGCCTTGATCTTGAAATAAGCGTTTAACCCGTTGCTTCCGGCGTTATACAGAGAAATGGTCGTCTGGTAACTGGAACCAGACATATACCAGATGTTGTAGCTGGAATTGGAAGCCGAGGGCAGATAGCGGGTTGCGGTGAACACCGTGGATTCGGAAATATCCCCGGTTTTGGTAATGTTCAGCGTATTGCCGCTCTTAGAAAAGCGGGCACCGTTTCCATTAGAAAACGAGAACGCGGACAGCACTCCGTTGGAATCATAGGCGCTGCCAGTATCCCCGGAAAGCTGAATCGTAGGTGCGTTGCTGCTGGAACTGCCGCAAAAGCTGGGGATTTTCTTTGCAGCCTGGATTGCGGATACCAGGCTGTTGTAACAGGAGGTAAAACCGGACACAGAGGCAGCGGCGGCATTGTAAAATACATCGCCGGAAGTGCCACACTCGTTGGAACTGTTCCGGTTAAAGCTGCTGGGGTCACGCAGGCCGCAGACGATCTCATAGATCAGGATTTGCGTTGCTACCCGCAGGGGCACATTGGGATTGCTGCCCTTCTTTACTGATGTAACGCTGATGGAGTGGTTCCACTGCTGGTCACTATACAAAAGGATTAGTCCGATAGCCTCCCGCCGAGCGGAGGGCAGCGCATACCAGACATTGCTGCCGGTTGTACTGCCGCTTCCATTGAACTGATTTAAGGCTGTAAGTGTTGTATTATAGGGAGGTGATTTTTCAATACAGCACCACCTTGTAAGAGTATGTTTTGATTGCTACTACACGTCATATACAATGAGGCGCTGTTTGCCTTGGTTCGCAAGGCAAACAGCGCCTTTCTGTTTTAGGAGATAAAATGCCAGACAAACATTCCAACAAAGAACGCATCAAAGAGATTACTGCCGGAATTGAAAAAGGTATCCAGGAACTTTTTGAATCTGACCGTTACCGGAATTACCTGACCACCATGAGCCGGTTTCATCGCTATTCTCTGAACAATGTCATGCTGATCCACGCCCAGAAGCCGGATGCCACCCTGGTTGCCGGATTCAATAAGTGGAAAAATAGCTTTGGCCGTCATGTCAAGAAGGGTGAAAAAGGGATTCAGATATTGGCTCCCACCCCCTATAAGATAAAACAGGAGGAGCAGAAGTTGGACCCGGACACCAAAGCCCCCATCCTGGATGCAGAGGGCAAGGCGGTCATG
>ENA-OROM01000776-OROM01000776.1-human-gut-metagenome-genome-assembly--contig:-NODE-776-length-36685-cov-10.279115_pt1 | contig 36685 bp, 39 predicted proteins | sample MGYA00242129_ERZ509050 | MGnify/ENA primary metagenome ERZ509050 (study PRJEB26280, sample SAMEA2338701) | human gut metagenome | biome: human gut; feature: human-associated habitat; material: faeces...
AAAAAGCAAACTTGATTGGTTATCAATTCCAATACTTCATTTAGAGAGCGCCCTGTCATGATTATGTGCAGGGCGCTCTCTTATGAAGAAAATACCCTTGACAAATCTCGTCTCAAATTGAAATTCTCAGCAAATATGCACGCGACCACGGAATTCTGAATTTCAAAATCTATAAGGATGACGGCTACTCTGGCACAAATTTAGCTGAGGTAAGATAGCGTTACCGTTTTTCCCGGTGGCGTTATCGACCTCAGCTTTTTATGTTAAATAGCAATACTTTTTACGTCTGCACCTATTTGTCTGAAATAACAGGTGTTTTCTGTGGGCTTTTCGCCGCTGTCTACTTTACCCACAAAGCTATAAAAGATTTCGATTTTACGGGTGTTCGTTTCCTTATCCAATTCGTGAACAAGAATACGGTCAATAAACTCATGGACGTTTTCATAGGTCAGTTCATCTATCGCCGTATATCTGCGTACAAGCGCGATAAACTTCCTCACGTCTGCGCCGCGCTCGGCGGCGGTGGAGATTTCCTTTCGCAATTCCGTTATGCGCTGCGTCAGAGCCTTTTTCTCGTCCTCGTAGCCGGAGGTCAAAAATACAAATCTTTCGTCCGACAGCTTCCCAAGTGCGTTATCCTCATACAGCTTGCGGAAAAGAATGTCAAGTTCGTTAATTCGTTTCTCGGCTTTGTCAAGCTCCTTTTGCTGCTGCGAAAGGGCTTTTTTCATTGCCTGTTCACTGTACTCGTTGGCGGTGCATATAAACTCCTGTTCATGCTCCCGCACATAAGACATGACGCGCTGCAAGTCTGCAAGGACAAGCTCTTTCAAAACGGGCTTGCGGATATAATGCGTCGTACAAACAAAGTCATTTCTTGCTCGGTTGCGGTAGTTGCCGCAAGTGTAGGCGTGCTTACGCTCTAATGTTCCCGCGCCCCTAATCGCATACATCTTATAGCCACAATCCCCACAAAATAGAATACCTGAAAACAAGTCTATCTCGTCAACCTTTGTAGGGCGTTGCTTCGTAGAAATCCTTTTTTGTGCAAGTTCAAAGGTTTCTTCATCAATCAACGCTTCGTGTGTGTTCGGGAAAAAGTATTGTTTATCTTCCGGGTTTTTAATGGTCTTTTTGGACTTATAGGACACCTTGCGGGTTTTGCCCGTTATAGTATGCCCTAAATACTCTTTCCGCGAAAGTATGTCATAAAGCGTCTTATCCGGCCAATTATAGTAGGCTTCTAACTGCGGTCGCGGGTGCCGTGTGCTTCCTGTGCGGCGATAGCGGAGTTCGCCAACAGTAAGTATCTTATTGTCCCGTAGCCAATTTTGGATTTCACAAATGCGGTCGCCGTTCACATACATGGCAAAAATCTGTTTTACAACATGCGCTGTTTCCGGGTCGGGGATTAAGTGATTGCGGTCATTCGGGTCTGCTAAATAGCCGTAGGGTACTTCGCCGTTGACGCGCTCGCCCTTTTGTGCCTTTGCCTGTTTGACAGCCCGGATTTTCTTTGAAGTATCGCGGGCGTAAAACTCGTTAAACCAATTTCGCAAAGGGGTAAACTCGTTATCTTCTCTTGCGGTGTCTACTCCGTCGTTGATAGCGATATAGCGCACTCCGTTTTCAGGAAATACAATCTCTATCAATTCGCCTGTTTTAAGATAGTTTCTGCCAAGACGGGAGAGGTCTTTTGTTATCACCGTCGCCACTCGTCCAGCTTCTACTTCCTGCAACATAGCTTGTAGCCCGTCGCGTTCAAAGCTCACTCCCGAAAATCCGTCGTCAACGAAAAAACGAGTGTTCAGTAAATGATGTTCGTCTGCGTACCTTTGTAAAATCAGCTTTTGATTTTGTATGCTTTCGCTTTCGCCTTTCTGCATATCCTCTTGACTTAATCTGCAATACAAAGCGGTTATCTTGTCTGCCTGTAACATTGTTCCTCCTTTCCGACAGCAGACAAGCAAGGTATATGTACTACTAATATTATACCATGTCCCGCTGCGATTGTCATTGCCTAAATGATAAAAAACGCCCTATTTACGGGCGTTTGCGGCGTTTAGCTCCATGTCTTTACGAATGAGCTTTTTGATTTTTTTATCTATGGTGTCCGTCGCTTTTTCACTCTGCGACGCGCAAACGATGTACGTTGTTTTACCTATTTTATGCTCCGTCTTTGTAACGGGCGTTTGATTTTGCGACAAAAGAAAAGCCCCCCTTTCTTTCGCAAACTGTTTATACAGTCTATGAATAGCGGCAAGTCCACTATTCCATTTACATATTAAAGAGCGCTTTAATCGGACGGTTGTTAGCACAACCTCACGGGAGTTTCACCCCTGCATGGTTCTCATGCAGCCCTACCCATTGCCTGCGACGCTTTGAACGCTCGGACTGTGGCTGTAAGGGAGTATCATTATGTATTCTGCGCGTCGTTGCCCGCAAGCTGCCAGCTCGCTTTGCGGCGTCGGTGTTAGTCGCTCGCCCTAAATAGGGGTCGTGGCGCACCCGCCGCATGGCTCGGCGCAAAAGGAACGTATCCGATTTGCCCTATACTGCGCCGCCGTTATCTTGCGTCGCTTTCTTTGTCAAGGAGCAGGGTCAAGGTCAGATGAACGCGCAAAGCGGAAAGGGGGACGCTTTGCAGTTTGCGTTAATCTGCCTTGAAGTTAAGGACAGCCCGCATGAGCTTTGCTTGCAGCCGCTCCCGCAAGTCCTCATCTATGCCCCAATAGGTATTGCCGCTTTCGTCGCGGATTTTCTGCATAGACAGGTGGGCTATGTAGCCTCGGTAATGCTGCAAGACAAGTTTCATAGCGTCGGGGTCGCCCTTCGTCGCGGCTAAAATGACCGGGTAAGGTAATAAGCCGCGTTCATCGGAATTGTTGCTAATCGTTCCATTCATCGGCTCGTTCCTCCAAATATCGTTTCAGCAGTTCAAAAGAGCTTGTGCGCCGATACTGTACTGTGCTGCGGGGGATCTTCATCGCTTCCGCAATTTCAACGTCGGTCATGTTGAAAAAGTAGTACAGCAATACGGCTTGTCTTTTTTCGTCCGGCAGGGTGTGCAGAGCTTCGGCAAGCAGTTTTGCAGTAATCTTCAAGCCTCCTGCGCAAAAGGCTTCTTCGTTGCCGTCTTGAAAATACTTGTCAACGGTGTAAAGCTGCCTTTCTTCCTGCGGGGTCAGGTCTGAAAAGATCACTTCGCGGAGTTGCCTACGCTTTCGCTCTCGGCAAGCGTCAATCAGTTCATTTCGTAAAGCGCGTTTGCAGTACGCATTAAACTCACATCTCGTTTGCCATTCCAGCCGATTAGGGTAATCCATGTTCTCACCCCCTTTCGTCCCGGGGGCGGGTTAGTATTTATCCCCTTTCGGCAACCCTCCACGGCGAAGCCGTGAATATGCCAACCGAAAAAGAAAACTTTTTCAAAAAAACTTTTGGAGAAGCAAAATGCGCCCGACTGCAAAATGCAACCGGGCGCAAGGGATTTGTCAGCAGTATTTAGATGTATTGACAGTTCATACTCATGGGCAAAATATCCCGACGGTGGGTAAAGGCTTTTTTTGAGCGCAGGCTATTTAGCGGGTTAGTACAAACAAAAATGAACATGACGATACCTCCTTGATACCGCCATATCCTTAAAAAATGGGCGACTTTAATATACCCTCCGTATTTCTATTTTTCAAAAAGGAAAACGGCGGCTTTGATTGTTATTTCAAAACCGCCGCTTAAACTGTAACCTCAATTAGCTGACAGCAACGGTTTATAAGCTGTAATTTGTCAGCAATCGTATAGGCAGAATTTAGTTGTCAAAGAAAAGAGCCGATAACCGCAAACTAAAATCTGCGTGTTATCGGCTCTGCGTCTTTGCGTCTGGCTCTTTGATAACTGACGTATTTAATTGTTTTACATTTAGGTATATTACTTCTTCCTAAATGGGAAGATCAGAAAAACAACCACACCAATAAAGTACACAATATACAGAATGTAGGTTATGGTATTGCTCCACGGAAAACTCGCTGTTGGGTGGGTGAGGGCAAAAATTACAAAAGCAATCGCTACAATTAACATGATTAAACCGATAGTCCAGGACGTTTTCTTTCTCACAACAACACCTACTTTCTATTATTGTTCTCTGTTATCAAAGTCTTATCATTTTCGCGTATTTCTAAGGTAATAACCTGTTCATCATGCCATTTAATGCTAATGATTGTTTCCTGCTTGCATTTGGGGCAATACAGGGGGAAGTTTTCAAGCACCGTATCGGGGCGCACTTTAATCCGAGTTTTGTTATTGCAGATCGGGCATAAAACCCATTTATCTTTTTCCAATGCGCCACCTCCAATCAGTAAAACAAGTATTGCCGCCCCGACTTTAGCTTTGCGCAATCTCGATGTCTAAGTTTTCCTCGGCTATACCTATCAGCTTATTGATTTCATTTTGATAATCTGAAATAAGCTGCAATATATATTCAACAAACGCATCGTCCAAATCATCTGTGTTCATCAGTTCCATATCGGAAGTCAGTTCTACTTGCTCCCAAATAGAGTTGGCTTCATCATAAAAATCCAACCCTATTTTGTAATCGCTAAAATACTTGGGCCAAATGTAAAGCGTTATATACATTTCGCTTGATTCAATAATGTTTTCTTTGCCATCTAATGACACAACATAACCTGATGTTTTAGCGATTGATACAAAGCCACCGCTGCCTAAATATTCAGGCATTTTTAGGGAAATCGTATAATCCCCGACCTCTTTTGTATATCGCAACATATCGTCGTCATTATCTCCGTCGAAATATGTAGCTTCCAGATTTTTTGCGATAGCATTATATCGTTGCTGATAGCCAAAACACCATACGGCATTGATAATAGCGAAAACAAGCAAAATTATAGCAAGGAGAATTAACAATCTTTTTGTGATAGCAGTTCTACTTTCGTCCTTAAAAAAACTCATAACTTAATCACCCTACTTTCGCTTTTGATAATTTTCTCGCTATGCGTTACTAATACAACCGTTTTACCCGTTTGATTTAATAAATGCAAAATATTCATAACCATATCTGCATTTTCTTCATCTAAAGAACCTGTTGGTTCATCAGCCAAAATGACATCACATTTTTTTAGCATAAGTCTTGCCAACGCCACTCGTTGCTGTTCACCACCGGAAAGTTTGTAGACTTTTGTGTTCATCTTCTTTGTAAGCCCGACTGCTGCTAATGCTTCCTCTATACTTGTTTCTGTACGAGATTTCTTTTGTATAATTTGAAGATTTTGAGCAACCGTTCGTCCTTCAAGCAGCGCAAAGTTTTGAAATAGAAAGCCTAATTTATCGGAAAACAATTCCCTTTTATTCTTGTTTCCCCATATATCAACACCATCAATGATAATGGAGCCGCTATCCGGCTTTTCCAAACAGCCAATCATATTAAGCAGGGTTGTTTTTCCACAGCCACTTTCACCGCAAAACACAACAAACCCACCATCAGGGATAGTGCAATTATAATTGTCGAACAACACTTTATCTTCAAATTGTTTGCATAAGTTTTGAATTACTATCATAGGCTTCCTCCCTTGAGAATATGTGCTGTATTATGCTTTTCAGCAGCAGTCATATTTGTCAGTATCAAAATTGAATTAACAAAAAGTATGGTCAAACTTACAATACATAGAGCAACAATGTCAAAAATGCCATACATTTTTGATAGAATAGCGCCTGTGATAAAGGCGATAGATACCGCCAAAACATTAAGAAATAGAATTGCTATATTACGCTGCAAAACAGAATATCCGAGTATTTTTTTTAGGGCGATCTCTTTTGAATGTACTAAATACTCAATTTTTACAATGACAGAAATCAGCATAACATTTAGAACAAGCAGAAATGCACTAAGAACTGAATTGAGCAGTACCCCCCGAACTAAATTGCTTTTATATTGATTGCATAACTCAATCACACTTCTAAATTGCACATCGGCTAATCTGTCTTTTATACTTTTGGAAAAAAACGACGTGTCGTTTATATCAAATATGATGTTCGTCCATCTATCTCCAAAATCAATCGCTGTATTATTCATCAGCAATTCATTGATTCGTGCTTTAGATAAATTACAATACACTACAATCGGGTCAGAAATAAGATCAGAACCAAAAGTCAGTTCAGATACATTTCTTAGGTCAAAATAGACCACATCGACATGGGAATATTCTCTCGCTTCAAAACTATAACTTTCCAAGCCGAAGAAAGTAGAAGCAGTTGTAGCAGCAGCAAACTCAATATCGTAACTGTCAATTTCGGAGTATCTGTTTTCCGGGATATACACCACAAAATCAGATTTCAAATCTTCTTGAAATACTCCCGCGCTTGAAACGACTGTATTCAACGCCGCTTCATTTAGCACAACAATCGGTTCATCGTCAAGGGCTGCGCAAAATGTAGAAAGTAAAACTTTATCTTGGAGATATGCTTCCAAATAAATACTTGCCTCCAACTCCACCACACTTTCTGAACTCTGCAACCCCCCCTCGATAGGTGTAATAGATAAAGAGGTGTACCCGTCCAACTGTTCTATCGTATTATAGGGTGCCAACTCTTTTTCGTTTTCTCTAATAGCTACCAAGTTAGATGACAAAGAAACAACCATCAGAATAACCACAATCGCTTGCAGCAAATAAGCATTTGCCAATAATTTGCCGTTTATGTTTGCACCATAGATAACTTCCTTGTAGTCAACTTTAAGAAGTGTGAGGTGTAGCAACGAATTAAGCACAAAAAAGATCAGCAGCGCATATAATGCAAAATTCAATTTATACGAAAGAAACAATCTACTTTGCAAAATGGCATATACTGCTCCAAATATCGCGACATTAAAAACTATATCAACCAATATCTTTCCAAAAATCATTTTGCCAACAGAACTTCCCATAGATATTTTAAGGAAATCAGATTTTTTACTGAATTGCATATCTGCCCAAGTTAATAGCAAAATAAGTCCGAAAAGAATAATCCATATTCCATATATTAGTTTATCAGCTACGGAAACGCTGTCCTTATGAATATATGAGGTTGCTACCTGCGAATAAATGTTTTGTCGAATAGAGCTTACGGTATCTTTCGAGCCGGTAAAAAAATATCGAACCACACTTTCATCATTCACAACATCGGAAAAGGGCAAAAGGACGACTTCCGTAGAACCGGAAAAGAAACTGCTGGCTTCCCCCTCTGCAATATTCTGTTCGCGAGAAAGAATATTGCGTGTATCATCATCGGCATAAATTGTTATTCTTGAATGGAAAGCATCTACATTCTGCCGTTCAATCGCAAATACATATTCATTATACTTTTTCGCCGCAGAAGCAACGATAGAGCATACCTGGCTCCTATCTTCATTTTCAATGTCAATATAGAAATATTGATTTGAAAACATTTGTAGGTGCAGCTGATAAAGCTCGCTACTCATTACAAAGCAAAATAGGGCAAGTAACGCTGTAATAACAAACTTTACACACTTCATAACCGCTTTCCTCAAATATTAGTTAGGCAATAAAATCCCACATTTCAATCGCGTCGTTAATGATTTTTTGAACTTCATCTTTACATTCGTCCAACTCCATTTTTCGGTTAGCCATTTCTTCTTCAGTATAGTTGCCATACAAGTTAAGATCGCTGTCAACGATGAAATAACGCACTGTTTCTGCGTCGTTCACAAAAACATGAAAAATATATTTTTCGTTTTCCCATCTTGTGATTGCTAACTCTACTGTTCGTGCTTCATTATTATCCAATCGGGACATACCTGCAAAGCCGCCTGTATCCAAGAAATCCGGAACAGAAACGGTATATTGATAAGTGTCATCGCACCAAGTATATGTTTGCGTTGGGTTAATCTCATTTTTTATATTTGCCTCGGAAGAAAGCGTTTGACCGTCAGCAAATGCAAGATAATAGTTATACTCGTAGAAGTACCAGCAAGCACTAATCCCAGCAAATGATACAAGGATAACTGCTAAAGAAATTAAAATGCCTGCTAATAATGCTTTATTTTTTCCTCTGCGAACTGCTTTACTTATGCCTTTCAACACTTCCACATCTTCATCTTTTGCAGGAAAAATAATATCGTCATCTATTTGCGCAAGCAATTTACGACATTCTTCACACTTTGAAAGATGTGCTTCAACCATCTGTCTGCTTTCTTCGGAACACACTCCATCGTGGTATAGCGGAAGCAGATCTTCAATGATCTTGCATTGTTTTCTCACTGTAACCCCTCCTTGATTTTTATTTTTGCTCGGTGATAAGTGACACGAGCCCAACTTTCCGTTTTTCCGAACAGTTCACCTATCTGCCGGAATGATAATTCACCAAATACTCGTAAAGAAAACACTTCCTTATATGGTTCATCTAATTCGTGTAATACCTTGTGAACTTCAAAAAGAGTTTCTTTACTCAATACCTTTTCTTCAATGGAATAATCCGGGTAATCTTCCTCAACAAGCGTATTCTCCTTAATTGTTCGCTTTCTGCTTGTAAAGTACGTATTTTTTGCGATTTGGCAAAGCCACACATATAATTGACATCGGCCATCGAACCGTTCAATGGATTTTAACGCTTTCAAAAATGTTTCTTGCGTTATTTCTTCGGCTATATGCTCATCATGCGTTAATGACAAAATATATCTATAAACATCTCTAAAATGTTTTTTATAAATCTCCTCAAACTCTATCACTTTCTCACCACCGTTCACCCATAAGACTAATGAAAATCAGATTCGTTACAAGATTTTTCTTCTCCCGTCAATCGGTTTTTCCGCGTCTTTTGGAATGAGCCACATATAGCCGATTTTTGAAACGCCGGGTATGCGGTTTTCCGCGCATAGCTTCTGTACGCGCCGCTCTGATATACTCCATTTCTTTGCCGCTTGCGGACAAGACATATATTCCATGTTTCATACACCCTTTCACATAATTCTACAAGTATAATTATATACGGACAGCCGAACAAAAATCAAGGGACTATCTGTGAATTATATGCTTTATTTCGGTCAAGTCTATGATATGTGTACTCATATCGAAATCGAAAGGTGAACAGTAAAATGTAGTAGGGTGAAATGAGATGAAAAGAGAAGTCGCAAGATTTGATTTTAAGGCTTTCGGTCAAGCCATAAAAGCAGCAAGAAAGGCAAAGGGCATATCACGCAATCAGTTAGCGGATAAGATGAACATCGCTCCCCGCTATATCGCGTCCATTGAGAATAGCGGACAGCACCCAAGCCTGCAAATCTTTTATGAGCTTGTTACGCTTTTAGATGTTTCAGTAGATCAATTCTTTTTCCCAAACAAGGAAACAGATAAGTCCACACAACGGCGGCAGCTTGAAACATTGCTTGACAGCATGGACAACAAGGATTTGACGGTTATCACCGCCACAGCAAAAGCAATACAGGAAGTCAAAAATGAAACTGCGGGGGAATAAAATCCCCCGTTTTTTCGTGCAATACAGCCATTGGGAACGCCGCAAACGGGCTATATCATAAAGGAACGGGGACACCCCGAAAAACACAGGCAAGAGCGCCGTTTGCGGCACAGACGGACAGAGAGCGGAGGAATGGCGGGCGGCATGGGCTGAAATCTGCAATTCGTATCTTGAAAAGGGAAATCATACCGAGCGTATAGACCACCGCAGCTATGAGCGGCAGGGAATAGACCTGATCCCCACCGTGCATCTGGGCGTAGTCGCCTTTCAGATGGAGAAGCGCGGAATCCGCACGGAGCGGGGAAACATCAACCGCGAAATCGAAGTCACAAATCAGAAGCTGCGGCAGTTGAAAGCCCGCATTTTCAAGCTGCAAAGCTGGCTGAAAGAGGAAGCGGCAAACACCGAGCCGCCCACTCTTGCAGAGGTGATACAGGGTATCCTTTCGCGGCGGGAACAGACGGGAAAACCGGGCTGTTATACCGCCGTCAACAATCTGAAAACGGCGGCAAAAATGCTGAACTTCCTGCAAGAGAATCAGATCGTGGATATGGACGGCCTGACGGAAAAAATGGCGGGTATGTTCAGTGAGCAGCGCGAAATATCCGAAAAGCTGAAGCCCATCGACAGGCGGCTGAAAGCCCTTGACGGGCATATTTCAAACGCCGAGAAGTATTTGAAGTACCGCGAGGTTTACGGGAAATACAGGCGGCAGCCGCCGAAAAAGCAGGAGGCGTTTTACGAAGCGTACCGCATGGAGCTGACCCATTACGAAGCCGCAGCACGCTATCTTGACGGCGTGATGAACGGCAGGACGGGCATTCCGCTGAAAGCATGGAAAGCGGAGCAGGAGAAGCTGAACGCCGAGCGGAAGGAGCTGTCCCGCCGCTATCTCGCACTGAAAGACGAGGTAAAGGAAGCGGAGCAGATACGGAAGGGTGTTTGCGCGATCCTGCGGGAGGAAAACCGCAAAGAGCAGCCTGCGCACAAGCAAGACCTTGACCGCTGAAAAGCAGAGCGGCGGGACGGTAAAGCCCGTCTCGCCGCTTGCGTTTTGAGGGTTTGTTGGACTGATAAAGCGGAAGTTGCTTTTTGTTCTGGTAAAAAAAGGCGGATTATTCGGAAATCTTATTTTACATTGCTGATTGAAATTATACACAATTATATCAGACGCCCCGCAAAATCCAAAAAGGCATGAACCAAAATTGGCCAGCCTATTGAGTTGCTCTTTTCGTATATCGCGGAGAACACCAGTGCTCCAACAATGCCACCACCGAGCTCACTAAGAATACCGGTAATTGGTCCACCCAGAACCATAAAATGTGAATATCCATGTGCAAATCCAAACACTAATCCGCCCAAGATGACGGATACTTTGAAATTAAATGCTTTTCGCAACTCTCGATGCAAATAACCTCGAAAAACAAATTCTTCTCCGCATCCAACAATAATTAAGTAAAACCAAAAGGCGTATACCCTCTCAGGCAGAATTATTGTTACCAATATGGCACAAACGCCAATAAGCCCCCACGGTATCCATTTGGAATATGTCTCTTTTTCCCTGAAATCTGCACTGCGAAAATATGTTGCCGCAAAAGGAATTACAGCAGCAGCCTGAATAGCATCATACAATATGCGTCTTTTTATATTTGAATTTGTGAGATCTTGCAATACCGACAAGGGTAGAATTTGGGCAAGTGCAGTCGAAGCCGCTATATAGATTAACACGAAAAGCATTGCCATTATTGATTTCTTATAAAATGACTTATTCAAAGGTGTTCCCCCCCATTTTTTCAACCCCACCATGCTACCGAAGAAACGTTGCGTCTCGCGGCGCAACGATTGTCATTCACATCAGGAGTCCCAATTTATCTGCCGACTAATCATTTTGATTTTAGCACAACTCTGTGAATGTTTCTATCTTTTTTGCCTCTTATAGAGCAATATATATTTCACCCGCTCCGACTATCCGAACCGTCAAGGGACGAGTCGTATTTTTCCGCGCACAGCACAAAAAAATCTCCACTCTTAACCCCTTGACCGTCCGGATTTTTGCCGCTGCCTTTTCGCCGCCGAAAACGGGGAACAGGATTAGTAAACCCTGCCCCCGCTTTCGTCCGCTTCATTTTAGCGGCAAAACCGTCTGCACTTGCGCGGCGTTCACTGTCGGCTTTTGCGGGGCTTCGCGCCCCGCACCCCCGACTTCAAACAAGGAACAGAAGCAGCCCTTACAGCGCAGGAAAGCGTGTGAATATGGAGTATTTACCCCTGCCGCAGCCTCTTTTCCGAGGTGGGCAGGGGTTTTATATTCCCTGCCACCAAAACGCATTTTAGCCGTCCACAGAGCGCATTTTCAGCCTTTTTCTCTGCCTGCTTCCCCTTAATCATATAGCTTTTCCCTGCCCCTAAAAAGTTCCTCTTGACAAAAACCCCAATTGCGGTGTTTTTTCTTTTCTGCGTTAGGTTTTGGCATTTCCTCGTTTTTAGCGTGGAAGAAAGCAAACAGAAGAATAGCAAGCATAGGAAGCGGGTACCCACTTCCGTATTTTCGCCCTCCCGCGCTTCGGCGCGTCGGTTGAAAATTGCTTGTACCCTCACAGACTATCGCCTGTTGGGGCAGACCCTTGGGAAGTGTCCCAAACCCTCTATGAACGGAAAGGAGCGTTAGAGCATGGACGGACGGAAAAGGACGGTGCAGCTAAAGTTTCGCGTGACGGAAGCCGAGCGCGATTTAATACTGGAAAAAATGAAGCTGATACCAACACGGAACATGGCGGCGTATCTGCGGAAAATCGCAATCGACGGATATATCATTCAGATAGACCATAGCGACATAAAGGCAATGACCGCCGAAATACAGAAGATCGGGGTCAACGTCAATCAGATCGCGCGGCGCGTGAACAGTACGGGCAGCGTCTATCAAGAGGACATAGACGAGATAAAGGGGGTGCTGAATGAGATATGGCGGTTACAAAGATTAAACCTATTAAAAGCACGTTGAGCAAAGCCCTCGCCTATATCCAAAATCCCGCCAAGACAGAAGAAAAAATGCTTGTGTCCTCGTTCGGCTGCTCCTTTGAAACGGCAGATATTGAGTTTGCATATACCCTGTCGCAAGCGTTGGAGAAAGGCAACAATTTAGCCCACCACCTCATGCAATCCTTTGAGCCGGGGGAAGTCAGCTATGAAAAGGCGCATGAGATAGGTCGTCAGCTTGCCGACGCGGTAACAAAGGGGCAATACGAATATGTTTTGACTACCCACATAGACAAGGGGCATATCCATAACCATGTGATTTTTTGTGCAGTCAATTTCATCGACCACCGCAAGTACAATTCCAACAAGCGGAGCTATTACGGCATACGCAACATCAGCGACAGGCTGTGCCGGGAAAACGGCTTGTCCGTCGTTGTCCCCGGCAGGGGCAGCAAGGGAAAGAGCTATGCGGAGTACCAAGCGGAAAAGACGGGTACAAGCTGGAAAGGCAAGCTGAAAATTGCCGTTGATACGCTTATCCCGCAAGCGTCAGACTTTGCCGATTTTCTGCGGTTGCTGCAAGCGGCGGGCTATGAGATAAAGCCCGGTAAATACATATCTTGCCGCGCACCGGGGCAGGAACGGTTTACCCGCCTCAAAACTCTCGGTGCGGATTATACAGAGGAAGCCATAACGGAACGTATCAAGGGCAGACGCACCCGCGCCGCCAAAGCCCCGAAGCAGGAGCGCGGCGGTATCTCCCTTGTTATCGACATTCAGAACAGCATCAAGGCGCAGGAAAACCGGGGCTATGAGCATTGGGCGAAAATCCACAATCTCAAACAGGCGGCGAGGACGCTGAACTTCCTCACGGAAAACAGGATTGACAGCTATGCAGAGCTTTCCGCAAAAATCGCGGAAGTGAACGCGGCAAGTAAACAGGCGGCAGGCGCATTAAAGGGCGTCGAACGGCGGCTTGCGGATATGGCGGTCTTAATCAAGAATGTTACGACGTATCAAAAGACAAAGCCCGTGTATGACGCATACCGCAGAGCAAAGGATAAGGCGGCATACCGCGCCGCCCATGAGAGCAGTATCATATTGTTTGAAGCCGCCGCAAAAGCGATCAAGCCCGCGTTGGTCGGCGGCAAGCTCCCCAACGTCGCCGCGCTGCAAGCGGAATATGCCGCGCTCGGAGAGCAGAAAGAAAAGCTCTACGCCGACTATGGCAGGCTGAAAAAGCAGGTCAAGGAATACGACGTTATCAAGCGGAACATCGACAGTATTTTGCGGCGTGAAAGTGAGCCGGAGCGGGGTAAGGAAAATGTGCGCGGATAAATGCGGATTGTGTGGAAATCCCCGAAAAAGCATGGTATGATGAAACTATCCCAATGTAGGACTGCTGAACGCTATTCATGTTTTTACGAAACAGAGGTGAGGTTATGACGTGGGGTGAGATTTGGAAAGACTTTTTTAAGAAAACGGTTTTGACCGTCATTGTTGCCGGATTTTCTTCTGCGTGAGTTCCAGCTCGGCGTTATATTCCTCGATGGTCTGCGGCGTTTTCTTCTTTGTCATGGTTGGTCGCTCCTTTCTGATCATAGGCAAACGAAAAGAGCAGCCGTTTTCTGTGCGAAAATAGCTGCCCTCAATAGGTGGTTTACAATTTTAGAATGTCAGTATCTTAACTTACATGGACTAATTGCTTACCAAAAAATCATAACCAAACAACGTGCAGATGTATCGAAGTCCTTGATCAATTTCTTCACGAGAAAAATCATGCATTGCTAAATAATCATCAGAGCAGTTATTTAGCTTTGAATAGAAATCAAGGGCTATCTGAAGCCACGATAAATCCGACTGATCCAAGTCATTGAACAGCAAATCTTCTGCTGCACAAATGTCCCCATCGTCAATCATTTTTTCAAGCATTTTTCCATAACTAGAATCTTCAATTTGAGTTGCAGTCTGTTCGTTGGCTGATATCCCAAGTGCAACAGCCAAAACTGCTTGGATCATAGCTTCAATTTGACGCATGAGCCAGTCTTGCTGATAAATCATTTTGCCCCCATGTTCGTTGTTTTCTTCTGCATATTTTTCTCGTTTGTTGATATGATTGACAAAATGCAACCTGCTCCTAAAAAGGCAAATACATCCTTCAAATCCACAGATGAATACAAGGGAATTAAGTAAAAATAGTCTGGTGTTCCCTTATAAATTAAACTGTCTAGGACCGTCGATAAAATTGCCGAGGAAATTAGGGTTACACCAGCATAGCCGATAGGCGTCTTGAAATTAAAACGATTTTTACTCTTTGAGAGCAGATAGAGCAATAGCAAAAAGAAGGGAAGCAGCAATAGTTTTGCACACGCAACAATATAAGGCGATGCGAATTTATCTGCTGCTTGAAGTACTAAGGTCTGGTACTTGTTCAGAATTACGAGGATCGATAGAATATTGGGAATAACAGGAATGGAGATTTCGGACGGAGCAAAATATAGTAGCGCTTTTATAACCTGATCTATGGTTAAGAAAATCAGCACTAGTAGTATGCCCCGTACCTTCGTAAATGTTTGTCTGGTTAGAAATTGTAGTATAATTATTGAAAAAACTAGTACGATGCAAAGCCAAACTATTGCATTAACTACGGCTAATGTTGTCCGCGTATAATCAAATTTTAAAAAGACTACGGCAAAAAATAGAAGCCATAAGAACTCGGATATAACAATGGATTTGCTGATTTTGTTCATATATGTACCTCCACATATACATGAAAAACCCTACAAAAAGCTCTATTTAAGAGTGCTGGTGTCATGAACTACATGTTTAATGAAATGGTTAAACTTATCCAATATGATTATATCATGCGGTCAGAGGTCTTTTCAACCAATGCTTTCATACAGATTTGCAACTTTTCTATGAACGCCGCACTTTTTCGCCGCTTCGCTTGCCGCCCTGCGGCGTTCCTCGTTGTATGGGGCGGTCAGACGGAAAGAGAAACGCCCCTTGTGGATTTCAAACTCCATGCAGCCCGTGTCCGGGTCTGCGTCGGTCTGGCGGCACTGGTCAGGGTGCTGTCCGGCGTAGGCGGCAAGCTCCCCAACGTCGCCGCGCTGCAAGCGGAATATGCCGCGCTCGGAGAGCAGAAAGAAAAGCTCTACGCCGACTATGGCAGGCTGAAAAAGCAGGTCAAGGAATACGACGTTATCAAGCGGAACATCGACAGTATTTTGCGGCGTGAAAGTGAGCCGGAGCGGGGTAAGGAAAATGTGCGCGGATAAATGCGGATTGTGTGGAAATCCCCGAAAAAGCATGGTATGATGAAACTATCCCAATGTAGGACTGCTGAACGCTATCCATATTTTTACGAAACAGAGGTGAGGTTATGACGCGAGGCGAGATTTGGAAAGACTTTTTTAAGAAAACGGTTTTGACCGTTCTGATTGCCGGAGTGCTGTTTTATTGGGCTACACTGGTATTCACAAAGGACGGGGCAACGAACTACTTTTATGTGTGGCTGTGCTGCGGCATCCCCTTTGGCATACGCCGTATGTTCGTATGGCTTATCCCACGCGGCTTCGACCTTTCCGGCACGGTGGGCGTCGTTGCGCTCAACTTCATTGTGGGCGGCTTGATTGGCGGCGTCATTCTGATATGGCGGCTTGCGGTCGCGGCATGGTATATCCCTCTGACGATATATCGGCTTCTAAACGTCGGCAGGGTCGGCGTAGCAGAAATCGGCGAGGAATAAGCAAAAAAAGAGAACGGGGCGCGGCAGCCGATGATGGCCACCGCGCCCCGTCTTTTCGTGGGTGCTGCTTTAAGTGCCTGTTACGCAGTAGAACACTGTTTTTGCGGGTTTAGGTATAAATCCCCTGTCATGCTCAAATCGCGTCTGAAAAGCGGCATGGCGCAAGGGCTTTTTCGCGCCTACTGCGTAACGCGGGCGCGTCGTTTCCGCATCCGCTCGGCGGCTTGCCTGCGGGTGATCCGCTTGCGGCAGTCCGGGCAGTATTTGACGCTGTTTGAGGTGGACGCAAACGCCGCGCCGCACTCGGCGCACCGCCGCCTGTCCTCGGCTTGGTAAAGCTCCGCGTAAAGCAGCTTGTCGGCGGGAAGTACGGCGTTTTGAAACCATTTGCAAAGAAGTGAATAGGAAATGAGCTGCGGACAAACGCACTCGTCCCCATCGTCCAGCAAAATGCAGTTCCCGCCCATACAGTTGCAGCAGGTTTTCTTGATAAGGGCGTTCGCTTTGCGGCTCTGCTGCGGCGTCATCCGTTTCAGCCCGCTCATACTTCGTCGGCGGCAGATACGGCGAGAACGGCAAAGTCGGCGTCGCTCATGGCGCGGAGCTTTGCAAGGGTACGCAAGGCAAGCTCGCGCATTTCACCGTGCATATAGGGCAGCGCACCCGTCATTTCCCCGATAAGCTCCCTGCGCGTATCGGCGATGTAGATGCTGATAAGATTTGTTTCCTCAACGGTAAATCGGTTCATGCTCATACCTCCATTTCGTGATGTTTTGTTTTTGCCGCCCGCTTCGGAGCGGCTTTCTTCTTGTCGGCGGCAAGCTGCGCCCGGATAGAGGGGCGGGGCTTGCGAATATCCCGGTCGCGGTTTTCGTTCTTGTCGATCAGCGCATAGATGCCGTGCCTGCCCTCGATTTTGGAAAAGGTCAGCGTCTTGTAGGGAAGCAGCGAGAAAAGGCGGTCAACGTCCCGGCTCGACGCAAGCATCAGAAACGCCGGGGCAAGCTCTGTCATGTAGTGGGTTTTGTTCGGGCTGTTGGGGCTGTACTGACGTTTCATGTCGGCAACAATGCGCCGCGCTTCGGCTTCAATCAGCCCGTCGCGCAGGGCGGCGATATGCGCCTTGAAGTCCCCCGGCGAAAGCTGCTCACGGCTGCGCCGTTCCTCTTGCAGAAGATCGCGCAAGGCTTCGGGGGCGTTTGGCTGCACCTCAAAGCGAAGAAACGCGCCATACTGCGGATCGGGTGAACCGCTAAAGTATTTGCCTGTCGGCTGGCTGCGCTCGCCGCGCTCATAGAAAAGCGTTACGATGTCTGCGGGAAGTGCCTGCTCCCGAACGTGTCGGAAATGGGCGGCATAGTCCAGCTCATAGAGGTTTCCCCGGATTTTGCCGCGCTCCCTGCCTGTCAGCTCCACGGCGTAGGCAAGAATGCGGTCGCGTGTCTGCTCCCCGTGGAACTTCCATGTGTTGTATGGGCGGGTGTCTTTCAAGAAAACGTCGCGCTCCCGGAAGCAATGCGTCCCGGACGGGCGGGAAAGCCACAAAAGCGTCCTGTCCTCACGGTCGGGGCTTGCAGCAGCCTCGTGAATGATCTTCTTGTCAATCTCAAAATCGCTTTGGTAAAAGCCGGTGTTCTGCTTCATCACCGCATCAAGGCAAGCCAATATATCCACATTTTCAAACTTCTGCATACGATCAGTTCCTTTCCAAATCCTGTGTTTTGCTCCTTTGCGCCTTTCTTTGGGCAGTCTGCTCCTTTGCCGCCCGAAGCTGCGCCCGGATCGAGGGCTTTTCCTCTTTGCCGCGCTCCTTATCGGCATGGATGGCGTTCGCAAGGTCAATCAGGGAAATCGGCTCACCCGCCTTTGCTTTCTGCTCCAATTCCCCGACGGTGGGCGTCTGCGGCGTGTTGTTGATGATACCGTCAAAATTGTTGTCGTTCTGCTCCACAATATCCTCAACGTGCTTTAGATAATTCTGCGGCTGCAAAAACTCCGGCGTCTGTCGATAGCCGATGCTGTCAACGTAATGCGCCGTGTCCTGCCCGTTCTGATGCAGCACCACCACATCGGAAACGGAAAGGCTGTGTCCCTTAAAGTCTTTCGGGTGGTCGATATTAAAGCGGGTAAAAATAGCTTCAAGGCTCGTACCCGGTGCAAGGGGCGCGGAATAGATCAGGTCATAGTTCGCCGGATCAACCGTGTGTCCCGCTGCGGTCAGACGGTCGTAAGGCTCAAAGCGTAAATTCCGCGTTTCGTCGCCGCGTTTGAGCTGGTAAATGGAAAAGCTGTCCCTGTCCGGCTCCTGCGACTTTGCATAAAGTGCCTTGACCTCGCCCTGTGTCAGCTCCCCGGCGTTCAAGCTCTGTAACAGCTCCCGGCATTTCTCCGGCGTCCCGACAAACAGCAAGTCGCCCGGTATGGCTTTCCCGTCCGGCTGCTGTTCATAGGCTTGCAGGAAAGAGCGGTCGGCAAGACTTTCGCTGCGGGGATTGGTGTGCATGGTATAAATCACGTCTTTTTCTGTACGCTGCGCCGCCTGCGCCTGTGTGCGCTCCGCAAGCGTCTTTTCGGCACGTTGCAAAACGGCATCGCTGACGGGTAGCGCATACAGCCCGGAAGCAGAGGAAAAGCCGACGTTGTTGAAAACATAGTCCACTTCACTATCTTTCAACGCGCCTGCCGCAAAATATTTCTCCCGCGTGGGTTCTGCACTCACCTTGCCATCCGCGATGTCGTAATTCAGCCCGGTTTCGATATGGGAGCAGATGTTTCCGTCCACCGCCAATGTTACATAGTACCAGCCCATATATCCGCTGCTTTGACCGTCCGCACTGTCGTTGAACTCGACGTTGAGCAGGGTGTAGGGCTTCAAGCCCTTCTGCGCGGCAATGGCATTGTCCTTTGCTTCGCGCTCCATGAGGGAAGCGAGAGCTGCTTCCTTTGTCGCGCTGACGATCTCCGGGTTGTACCGCAGCAGGGTATCGTTGACAAGCTCCCGCTGTGCCGCTGCGGTCTTTGCTTTCGGCGTAAGGCGGTTGCCGAGAAACAGGGACGCGCCGTTATCAAAGCGGATGGATATATCGCTTGTGCCGCGCCATTTTCCCGTACAGGGCGACGTTTCAATCCTGCCCGCAGTACCGCCGAACGCCTGCGCAATCACTCCGATTTTTTCCTGTGTGGAAAGCGCCTCGTATTTCTCTGCGATTGCGGCGGCTTTCTTCTGCAAGTCCGTAAGGGGTTTTTCGGTCTGTTGCTCCTGCGCGGCGGCAAGGTCGGGTGCGGCTTTCTCGGCTTCGCGCTGCTTTTGCAGCTCTGCGATATGTCCGTCAATGCTGTTGATGATGTCTGCGGCGGCAGAGCGGATCGTTTCAAGGGAGCTTTTCAGCTCCGCAAGCTCCCGCCCGCTGCTCCACCCGGCGACATAGCCGAAAGAGTAGTCCGACGTATCAAGCCCGTAATGCTGGCAAACGGTGTAGGCGACGCTTTCCGCTTCCACCTCGCGGGTGCGGCGGTCTACGCGGGGCTGCTGCTCGTCTTTGGGAGCGTTCAGGTCAATATCGTGCAGCTTTGCGTGGGCGATTTCGTGAATGGCGGTTTTGAGCGTTTGCAGCTCGCTCATACCCTCGTCAAGCGCAATGCGCTTGTCCTCCAAGTGATAATAGCCGTGTGCGCCGCCCTCGATTTTCTCAAAGCCGATGGGGACGGGAGAGGTCTTTTCAAGGGCTGCGAAAAAATCACTGTACTGCTCCACATCGCCTGTCAGCGCGTCCACGGCAATATCCGGCAATTCCTTTCCCTCGGTTTGGGACACGTCAAAGACGGACACCACCTTGTAGGCGGGGATAGTGATCTCCTTTTCCTCGGTGACGGGCTTTCCGTCCCTGCCGATCACGGGCTTTTGGGTCTGCGGGTCGATTTTCTCCGTTTCCTGCTTGATTTTGAACGGCGACGGGGCGATAATCTTAATGCCTTTTTCACCTTTTTTGACGTTGCGCTGAAACTGATTTTTCCATGAGTTGAAGCCCGCGATAAGGGAAGCATCGGGCTTCTGCATGGCGATCAGGAGGGTGTTGTTGAAGCTGTAATTATGAAACTTTGACATGACGCGCAGATACTCTTTGTAGCGTTCGCTGTCGAACAGCTCCGTAATACCTTGCTCCAAACGGTCGGTAATCTCCTTGAGCTTTTCGGCTGGCTTCTCTGCGGTAAGGTTGATAGGGATAACGGGCTGCGGCTGCGGCGGCTCGACAGTAAGGGGCGCTGCCTGCATCGCGGCGGCATCCATCTCCACCTTTTCCGGGTCAGGGCGCGTCGGCTGCGCTGCCTGTTGGGGCGCGGTGTGCTGCGGCGGCTCGCCCTCAATGGCATAACCCGGAAGCAGCAGCCCATTCACCTTGAATGACTCCGTGTATTCTTTCGGAACGGGCGGCATAGTCTCGGTAAACAGGCGGTCGTATGCCTTGATGCGTCCGGCAAGGTATTTTTCCATTGCCGCCTTGTCTGAAAAGGTCTTGCGCTCCTGTCCGGCGATTTTTACGTTTTGTCCATGGTTCGGTCCGTTGGTGTAGACACTCCATGTCAGGCTCCATGAATACGGCACGGATTTTTGCGCCTGTCTGTCATAGCGGGTGTTTTCATAGACATGATAGCGCATCTGATAGACTGCGTTGCTGCGGAGCTGCCATTCATAATCTGTTTTCTCCCATTTGTTGGATGTGTGCTTGACGGGCGGCGTCTGCACATATTCGATGGCTTTTTCAAGAAAGCGGGTGTTGCCCGCCTGCTGCTCCCATGCGGCTGCCTCCGTTTTCAGCCTGTCAAATACAGCCTGTTCCGCCGCCGCGCTCTCCTGACGCAGCCGTGTCAGCTCCGCAAGAGAAAGCCCGGTCAGCGCGGAAATATCCGCTTTCTCACTTTCAAAATAGATGCTTCGCTCAATTATCAGCTTTTTTGCTACTTCCAGCCTGTCAAAATCATAGCTGGAATAGTTCTTTTCCTGTTCGCTCACGGTTTTGCTCCTTTCTTTTGTTGGTGTGATGATGTCTTTTAGCGGCTGCTCCCACTTGCGCCCAAAGCCGCGCACGACGGTATCTCCCGCCGCGCCGTTTTCGCTGAACATTTGCAGGGTGGAAAACGCATTGTCAAAGGCGGTGATATTGTCTGTGCCAATATTCGGGGCGAAGTGGATAACCCCGTCCGGGTAGTCCCTGCCTGTGCCGATCCAGCCCCGGATAAAGCTGTCGAAAGGGGCTTTCGCCCCGCTGTCAAAGTGTTCCTCGGCATGGCTTTTGTATAGCTGCCCGCCCCTATACTGTCTGCCTAAAATCAGCTCTCCCGCCTGCGGGGAGAACATAAAGCGGCGGTTGTCGATTTCCCGCATATCAAAAGACATACTGCGGGTATCAAGAAGCATCAGGGCGGCGGTCAGCTCTGCTTTCGGCTTGTTCTGCATGGCTTACGCCTCCTTTCATCGTTACAGAGGGTTTGGGAAACTTCCCAACAAGCAAAATCCCCATTCTGCGCGTAGCGTCAGAACGGGGATTTTACGGAAAGGGTACCCCTTTCCTATGCTTGCTGCGTAAGTTCTTTGTCCCTCGCAAGCTCGATACGGTAGTTGACGTATTTCCCGCCCGTATCGGCTAATACAATGCTTCCGTCATAGGTTTTACCCGTTTTCGGGGAATACAGCCTTTTGACATTCGCCCTGCCGCCCGCAAGCAGCGCGGCGGCAATTTTCGGGGTAAAGGCGGTTTTGCGTTCCTCAAAGAAACGGTCGTTTTTCCACATGACAAAGGCGCAGTCCTTCTTTTCGCAGTAGTAGTTTTTCCTGCCCTCGCAGACATTCCCGCCGCAGCGGGGGCATTTGCCGATCACCGTCTGTTCCTCTTTGAACAGGTCTTTCTGATTTTCGGAAAGAAACGGATAGGCTTTCACCAGCTCCCGCGCCATTTCTTCAATGCCCCGCATGAAGTCCTCCGGCTCGGCTGCGCCCCTTGCAATCTGCGTCAGAGCGTTTTCCCATTCGGCGGTAAGCTGCGGAGAGGTCAGCGTATCGGGCAGAACGCAAACAAGGTTGTTGCCGTTTTTGGTTGGGATAAGCTGTTTTCCTTTGCGCTGCACAAAGCCGGATTTGACCAGCTTTTCAATCACAGCGGCGCGGGTAGCGGGAGTGCCAAGCCCCTTACGTTCTGCGTCCGGGTCAGTGTCCGCGCTTCCGGCGCGTTCCATAGCCGAAAGCAGGCTTGCTTCCGTGTGCGGCTTCGGGGGCTGCGTGTCGTGCGCCGTAACTCTTGCGGCTGGACTATCAAAGCTCTGTCCCTCGGCAAAGGTCGGTACATCTAAAATAAGCCCGTTTTCCTCGTCGCCCTCGGCGTTGGGCTTTCCTTTCAGCGTCGCCCGGTAGCGTCGTTCAAGCTCTTTCCACCCGTCGCAAAGAACCGTCTTTCCCTTTGCCGTAAACTCGGTATCGGCACAGGAAAACACCGCCGTTACCGCATCAAAAACGTGCGGCTCGGCGGTAGCGAACAGCAGACGCGCCCCGGCAAGGGTGAGGATATTTCTTTCGCTTTCCGGCAGCGCGGCGAGGTCTGCTTTCGCAAGCTCCATTGTCGGAATAATGGCGTGATGGTCGGACACCTTTTTGCTGTCAAGCGTCCGGGCTATGTCCGGCGTAAACGCCGCGCCTTTCATAAAGGGCAGCTTGCCGACAAGCAGCGCGGCGATATGCACCGCTGTATCGCCCATGTCGTCGGTCAGATAATTGCTGTCCGTTCGCGGGTAGGTAAGCAGCCGCTTTTCGTAAAGGGCTTGTGCAAGGTCAAGGGTCTGCTTTGCGGTGTAACCGTAAATGCGGTTGGCTTCCCGCTGCAAGCCCGTAAGGTCGAACAGGCGGGGCGGCTGCTCGGTTTTCCTCTCACGCCTCACCGAAACGCACACGGCCTGCGACGCTTCGCAAGCCGTTTTTACCGTTTCCGCTTTTGCGGCGTCGGAGATCCTTGCGCTTACCGCTTCCGCGTCGCCCACATCAAGACGGACGATATGGTAGGTTTCTTTCTTGAAAGAGGTGATCGCCGCGTCCCGGTCTGCAAGCATTTTTAGGGTCGGCGTCTGAACGCGCCCCACGTTTAGAGTTTTGCCGTGAAGGACGGAGAAAAGGCGGGTGGCGTTGATGCCAATGATCCAGTCCGCTTTTGCGCGGCATAGCGCAGACGCATAGAGCGCGTCATACGCTTCGCCGGGTTTCAGCTCCGCAAAGCCCTTTTTGATTGCGCTTTTCTCCATAGAGGAAATCCAAAGGCGGGAAAAGGGCTTATCGCACCCCGCCGCATGGTAGACAAGGCGGAAAATCAGCTCGCCCTCGCGTCCTGCGTCGCAGGCGTTGACAACCTCGGAAATATCGCTGCGGCGCATGAGGTCTTTTAGGATTTTGAACTGCTTTTGCCTGTCTTTGAATACGGTATATTGCCACGGCTGCGGCAGGATCGGCAGGCTGTCATAGCTCCACTTTTTGTACTGCTCCCCATAGGCGGCGGCTTCCGCAAGCTCCACCAAATGCCCCACGCACCATGAAATGAGGTAGCCGCCGCCCTCCATATATCCGTCCTTTTTGTTCTTTACGCCAAGGGCGGCGGCAAGTGCCGCCGCCACACTCGGCTTCTCTGCAATGACTAACCTCATTCCTCGTCCTCCTGTTCCTCGCTGCCTGCTTCCGGCTCGTCCTCGTCGTAATCGTCAAAATCGAAATCGTCAAGGTCGGTGTCGCCCTTGATACCCTGCTTCGGCTTCATAATATTAAAGTAGTAGAACGCGCCGCCACTGGCAAGCAGGGTAACGACAAGGAAGATCACAAGCCCGCCCGCATTGCTTTTTTCTTTCTCCGGCGGCGCATCGTCCGGCTCCGGCACGGCTTCCTTGCCTGCACATTCGGTCATATTGACAGAGCATACCGGGCAGGCGGTATTGACTGCGCCCGCCTTGCATTTGTCCTTACAGGTGCAAACGACGGGAGCCTGCGCCTTGCCGCTGCCGTCCTCCATGAGCGCCATCAGGTCGGCTTCGTCCACCTGATTGAGAAAATGTACGGTGTTTTTGCCCTCGGCGGCGCGGTCAACGATGATGTAAAAGTAGTTGCCGTTTTTGCTCTGCACAATGATAAACTGCTTGTCCTCGGCTGCTTCTCCCTCAATGTCGTCAATCAGCGACAGATTACCGTCCGGCGTAAGGGGCTGCGGCTCGGTTTTAACAATCACGCCGCTGTCATTGGTGGGAATGTCCTCACCGCCGCCCGCATAGGCGGTAACGGAAAAGCCGCCCAAGAGGACAAGGGCGGCAAGCAGGGCGGCGGCTGTTTTGAAAAAGCCTTTATTCTTCATTTTCGACTTCCTCCTGTTCCATGTAGTCTGTACCTGCGGCGGCAATGCCGGGGATCGGTTCGCCGGAAAGCAGGGCGGTAAGCTCTGCGGGGGTTACGCGCATGGAGCGCACAAGAGCGATGATTTGCAGGTTTTCTGCTTCGGTTTTCTGCGCCGCAAGCTCTTTCAGCCTGTTCTGATACTCGCTGATCTTCTCCCGCGTTTTCTGCATTTCCTTTTCAATGCGGTCAATTTTGCTGTTTGTCATACTTTCAAAACTCCTTTCAAATTTTAATTCCAATTCATCAGCCCATAGCCCTTGATACAGGCGTAATCAAGAGGATAGCTTCTGATTTTGCAGGCGTCGCCGGAATTACCCTCCACGGTGTAAACGCGGCTTCCGTCTGTGCCGATTACGATACCTACATGGTCTGCGCTGCCGTCTAAATCCCAATCAAAAAAGATGGCGTCGCCGGGAGCGATATTCTCATAACCCCTCGCGCCCCATTGCCCGTGAGAGGTAAACCACGGAACGCCCTGCGACTGACAGCCCGCAAAGCGCGGCTCGGATAAACCCGCCTGTCCGTAGCACCAGGACACAAAGCAGGCGCACCAAGCCACGCGGCTGTCAAAGCCGTACCAGCTCCAGTAAGGCGCACCGCCTACATTGCCGACTTGCGATTTCGCTATATCCACAAGGACGGTGTTGCCGGGGCGGGTGCCGTTGACAAAGGTAACGCCGCTTAAATCCTCGGACGCGGAAGTGTCCGCAGAGCCGCCGCCAAAAACGAGGGGTTTGTTGCCGCTTGTTTGCAAATAGACATGGTACATTTCAAGCTGCTCCGGCGTTAGAAGCTCCGATACAAAAGAGGATATGGGTCTGTTCGTCAGCGTTACATTGAGAATGTAATAGTTATATGGGACTTCAACGGTGTAGGTATAGGTATGGGTGTTGCCCTCCGCGTCCGTGTAGCTGCCTGTGCGCCGTTCCGTGCGGTAGCGCACCTCGATTTCTTCCGTGACGGTCAGCTTGTATTGCAGATTGAAAATGCGGTCAAGCTCTGCCTGTGCGCTCTGCGGGGTGTATGTCTGCAACAGGGCGGTCAGGTATGATGCTAATTCATGGGGATTATGCCCGATGTACGCAAGGTCGTAGCGGTATTCGTCATAGCCCGGATAATCGCGTTCGATATTGTCTATCCTGCTTTGCAGATCGTTTTCCTTTGCCGCATAATTGTTTTCCACCGCTACAAGGTCGCTGTCCTCCGATGTGTAAGAGGTTCCGATTACGCCGTTGACAAGCCCCGAAAAAAGAGCAGAGCCGGAGGAAATTGCGGACATCAGCATGATAAGCAGGAGCAGCGCACACCCGGCAATCAGAAAGGCTTTCCAATGCCGCCCTACAAAGGCGGCGGTCTTTTTCGTCGCTTCGGCGGTTTTCTTCGCTGCCTTGCGGGTGTTTTCTGTGGCTTTCCTTGCGGATTTTGCACCGCCCGTTTGTACCGCCTTTGCATACTGCCGCTTGATCTGCTGCTTCTGCCAAAACCGGGAAACGGGGTTAGACGCTGCAAGCTGCGGGTTGTCGTGCAGCGCCTTTTGATACTGAAAATCGGCGTTTGCCTTGAATGCGGCTTTTTCTGCTTTTGCCGCCGCCCGGTAGGGTTTCAGCTTGCGGCTGCGGCGGCTCTTTCGCATCTGCCGCGCCCCCGCCCGGATGCCGCGCTCGGCTAATTCCTCGCTCTTGTGCGCTCCCTCCACGCCGGAGTTGTCCTTTTCAACGGAATGTATCTTGTTGTGGACGAAAACGCCGACCTCCTGCACGGGGCGGGAGAGGGGGTTGTGCTGCTGCCTGCCGCCCGATATGGGTTTTTCCTTTTCCTCAAAGCGCAGGCGGGTTTTGCCCTTTCCTGCGGCTTCGTCAAAGGTGCGCTCTTTTGTCAAGACTTTCTTTTTCGGAATAGCCGCCCGCGCTTCCTCCAAGCGGTCGGCGGCTCTTTCCGATTTGCGGATCGCCTTTTGAAGCTCCGGCGTCGCCCGTTCTTCCTCGGTGAATTGCAGGCGTGAGGTCTTTGTTTTTGCCGCCGCTTCCCGCTGCACCCGCTTTATCGCCTTTTTGGATGCTGCGCGGGTATGGGCAGCGTCGATATGCTCCAAAACACGCTCGGCTGCGGCGTCGTCCCGCTTCGGGGAAAGCTCCGGGGTATGGGGACGAGCTGCCGCGCTGCCAGATGGGTGCGGAAGCTGCTGCGCGGCTTCCTGCGCCGCCTGTTCGGGCTGCTTGGTAAAATCCGCGTCCTGCTCGCGCCCGCTGACCAGCTCGGCGGTGCCTGCGGTTTCGTTGACCTCGATAAGCCCGTCCCGGCTCATTTTCTGCGTAATTTTATCGCGGGGTTTCAGCTTTTTGCTCAATTCGTTTCACCTCCGATCCGCGCCCTTGCAAGGGTGCAATAGTCATAGTTCAGTTCAATGCCGATGTAATGGCGGTCAAGGCTTTTTGCCGCAAGCCCTGTCGTGCCGCTGCCGAAAAACGGGTCAAGCACAATGCCGCCCTTGGGACAGCCCGCCAAAATGCAGGTTTCCGCCAGCTTCGGCGGGAACGCGGCGAAATGCCCGCCCTTGTAGGGTACGGTGTTGATATGCCACACATCCCGCTTATTCCGCGTGGTCGGCATGAGGGCTTCATCGTAGTAGCCGCCTGTCCGCGCCCGGTTGATGCCCTGCACCTTGCCCTGTCCGGGTACCTCGCCGTCGTATTTGTGTCCCGCGCTGCGCCCGCCCCGGTATCGCGCCGCCGTTGTTGGGGCAATGGGTTCCGCAATGGCGGCGGCGTCATAGTAATAGCTCTTTGACTTCGTAAGCAAAAAGACGTTCTCATAGCAGCGGCTCGGTCTGTCCCGCACGCTTTCGGGCATGGGGTTGTCCTTCTGCCAAATAATCGCGCTGCGCAGATACCACCCATCGGAGCGCAGGGCAAAGGCTAAAAGCCACGGAATACCGATTAAATCCTTTTGCTTGCAGCCTGCCGCCCGTCTTGCAAGGGACAGGCTCTGCCCGTTTCTGCCTTTCGGGTTTTTCGGGTCGGTGTAGGCGCCCTTGCTGCCTGTGCCGCAGTAGGTATCGGCAATGTTCAGCCAAAACGTACCGTCCGGGCGCAGTACCCGTTTCAGCTCACGGAAAACCTCGACAAGCCTTGCGATGTACTGCTCCGGCGTGTCCTCCCGCCCGATCTGCGCGTCCATGCCGTAATCCCGCAGGGCATAGTAGGGCGGGCTTGTGACGCAGCAATGGACGCTCTCGGCGGGCAGCTCCCGCAGGGCGCACAGCGCGTCGCGGTTGATGATGGTGTCTAATCTCATGTGCCGCCCACTTCCTCCGGGCGGGTCGTCATTACCCGGTATAGCTCGGTATTTTGCGGAAAACGGTCAAGGAAAGGCAGCACCACGTTTCCGTAGAAGATCAGCCCCTCGCCCGCTTCGGTATGGGTAACGTATTTCATCTGCTGCGGGGAGATGTTGAGCTGCCTTGCAAGGATTTCCCGGTCGCCCTGTGCCTGATTGAGCATGAGGACAAAATCGCTGTTCTCAAAGATATTCTCAACTTCGCGGCTGCTCAAAAGGTCTTTGACATTCTGCGTGATAGCGGTTGGAATACCGCCCCATTTTCTGAAACGCTTCCAAATCTCCACGGAATAGGTGGCGGTTTGTTCCTCTTTGAGGAGCAAATGAAACTCGTCCATGTAGTAGCGGGTGGATTTCTTTTCAGCCCGGTTTATGGTTACTCTGTTCCACACCTGATCCTGCACAACGAGCATCCCCAGCTTTTTAAGCTGCTTCCCAAGCTGCTTGATGTCAAAGCAGACAAGGCGGTTTGAAAGCTCCACATTGGTACGGTGGTTAAAGACATTCAGGCTGCCCGAAACGTAAAGCTCCAATGCCGCCGCCACCCGCGCCGCTTCCGGCTCCGGCTGTCTTAAAAGCTCGTCGTAAAGGTCGCCGAGGATCGGCATTTTCGCCGGGTCGGGGGCGGCTAAAAACGGGCGGTACACGTTTCTTACGCTGCGGTCAATGACGGTCTTTTCCACGGGCATCAGCCCCTCCTTGCCGCCGATGACAAGCTCACAGAGGGAAAGGAGAAAGTCACTTTTCAGCGCAAGGGGGTTGTCGTCCTCGCTGTAATTGAGGTTAATATCCATAGGGTTGACATACTGGGTGCTTGTGGGGGAAATGCGGATCACCTGTCCGTGCAGGCGGCGCACAAGGGGGTAATACTCCGCTTCCGGGTCGCAGATGATGATGTCGTCGTCGGTAATGAGAAAAGCGTTTGTGATTTCCCGCTTCGCCGCAAAGCTCTTGCCGCTGCCGGGGGTGCCGAGGATTAGACCGTTGGGGTTTTTAAGCCGCTTGCGGTCACAGAGGATCATATTGCTTGACAGGGCGTTCAGCCCGTAATAGAGTGCCGCGCCCCGCTGAAAAAGCTCCTGCGTGATAAAGGGAATAAAAATCGCAGTGCTTGATGTGGTAAGCCCCCGCTGGATGGGGATCAGGTTCTCGCCCAGCGGAACAGAGGACATCAGCCCCGCCTCCTGCTGGTAGTCAAGGCGGGTAAGAGCGCAGTTGTATTTCTGCGCGATGCCTGCCGCTGCGAATATGTCATTTTCCAGCTTTCGCTTCGTGTCCGCCATATTTACCACAAGGAAAGTCAGGAGAAACATTCGCTCGTTGCGGCTCTGCAAGTCCTGCAAGAGGTTTTTCGCTTCGCCGCCGAACATGGCAAGGTCAGAGGGGATGATGTCCATATCGTAGCCGCTGCGTACCGCTTTCTTTTGTTCCTCGATTTTCATTTTGTCAAGGTCGGTAATCTTGCGCTTAATGGTCTTGATGGCTTCGGTCTGGTCGATGCTCTTGATGTGGAGATTGACGACGATCCCCGTTTCAAGGTCGAGAATGTCCGCAAGCATACGGTCGTTCAGCTCCGGCGCAAGGATTTCAAGGAAGCTGACCGCGCCGATTTTGCGTCCCATACGGAAATATCTGCCCTCGCCGAAACGGAACGAGGACGGGGCGATAAAGTCCTTTGTGGTAAGCCCCGACGGGGTGAGCCAGTCCCAAGAGAAACGGAACGGTTCTCCCTCCGGGTGGAATACGCTGTGCAGGGCTTCCAGCCGTTCATAGCCCGTCATGGGGCGGGCGGCTGCGCCCAGCACCTTAAAATTATTCAGTATGTCGGTTTCAATACGGGCAAGCCGCGCCTTTGCCGCGTTCAGATTGTCCGCTTCCACGGAAAAGGTAATGTACTTTGACTTTACAAAGCCGTTGTTGCCCTTTGCAAGCTGATGTTTCAGCATATCCGCGTATTCGGTGCGGATGGAATTGAAAGCGTCGTTTTGCGCGGGGATCGCAACGACCTCCTTCGCGCCGCCGCTGCGCGTTCCCCGGTTGATAAAGGAAAGCTGCACACTAACGGTCGCGTCAAAATAGTTGAGAAAGTCGCACCAGTTTTCAAAAATGGCGGTCTTATCGTCTGCCTGCGCCAGCTGATAGTTGATGTCGTCGTAAGCGATGCTCTTGGAGTATTTCTTTTCCGTAACCTTGCAGATACCGTCCGGGTACATGGCAAGATACGGTATGGTCTGCTGCGCGGTGTGCGCCTTTCCGTCGCCCTTTGCCGCTCGGATCAGGGCGGCGATTTCCTTTTTCTCGGTGCGGGTGAGCTTACGCCTGTTTCCTGCGTGTTTTGCGTTTGCCGTTGACAATAGCCGATACCTCCTTTTCAAGTTGTCTTTGCCGTTCGAGGACGGCATAGAAGTTTTCCGTCTGATAGGGTCTTTCTTTCGGACGGATAAATTTTGTCTGTATGATGTTCTTAATCAGCGTTTCAAGGGGCTGCCCGTGCTTTTCGTACATGGCGAACAGAAAGCAGGGCAGCATAACGAGGATCATCACGAACGCCGCAAGGCTTGTGCCAGTGCTGCCTTTGAGCAAAAAGAAAAGCGGCAGTCCAACAAGGAGCGCCGCCGCAAAGAATATGAGCTGCCTTTTGGTAAGGTTAAAGGCAACCTTTGTCTTTATGCGTGATAGGTCTTTGGGAACGGGTACATACGCCATAGAAAAATCTCCTTTCGTTACATTTCAATACTGTTTGGGAGTTCGTTGCCCCATATATCCCACCCCGGCGTTTTCTGTCGGGCAAACAGCTCAATACGGGGCAAATCCCCCATAAGGGCAACGATTTTTTCCCGCGCTGCATCCGGCTTTTTGCTGTGCTGCTCTATGGGGCTGATAAGAAACTGATGTACGCCCGCCGACTGCCGCTTGGGTTTGCCCTTGGTCGCCAGCAGACAGATTTCCGCGTTGCTGCGCGTCCAATAGCCCATACCGTAAAACCAGGACGGGCTTTTGCGGTTACGTTTGAGCCAAACGAACGCCACCGTCCGATACCGAAAGCCCCATGCGCGGATCAGCCGCAGAGCTTCGGGAAGCTGCGGAAAGGTCGCCCACAAAAACAGGGCGCAGTCCTTCGCCGCCAGCTCCGGCACAGGCAGGGCGCACAGCTCGTCAATGCCCATGGTGGGATAGTGCTTTTCCGCTGCGCCCTGCACCTTGCTCCGTTCATACCGCCACGGGGGATCTGCGTAAATAACGCTGTATTTCTTGGTGATGGAAAACCTCCTTTTAATGTGCATGGAATAATGATTTTGCCAGTGCGCCGGATTTCAAAAGGTTAAAGCAAAGCAGCACCGTATAGGCTGCGATGGAGAATATCGCAGTATGCAGATTGTCCGCTATAACCATGTTGTTTACCAAAACCGCGTAAATGCCGACGCATATCATAATGAGGAAGCCTTGAAAGCCGAGGGCAAACAGGCCTTTTAAGTAGTTGTTTCCGATTTGCCCCCATTCCCGGTTTGTCATGGTGGCGAATGGGATAGGCGATACGGAGCAGTACAGGTAAATCTCAATCATACGCCCGTACAAAACAACCGTTATCAGCACCGACATGATTTTCATGCAAAGGCTGACAAGGCTTGTTTCGAGCATAAGCAAGAGCAGTTCGGGGATTTCCATTGCGTCAAGTCCGGCTTGCATGGACGAGAGCGCGGCGGCAACATCAATGCTGGTGCTGCCGCCGATCACGCCCGCCGCGCCGGAAACAATGTGCTGCGCCATGTCGAATACCGCCATAGTGATGTCAAAGGTATGCGTGACGATAAACACCGCAACGAACGCTTTGAAAAACCACTTAAAGAACATGAACGTGTCAATGTCCGATGAATATTGTCAAGACGGTTTTTCAAATGAGACTGTAAACACTTTGCGAACGATGCGGTTTCACAGAGATTTTCGGGCAAAAAGGCTTGAAATCAGGTGAGAAAAATCAATGGTTGCCGGATTCGTGAAGTATCTGCTGTCTGCGCGTATGGATCGCACCGTTCCGCGATTCACGGTACAGTACAGCCGGTGCGCAGCTTCGCGTGACCTTTTGCGGTTTAGCTGGTTATCGTCCGATTCCATGAAGTGCAAAGGTTCGCCCTGCGTGCAGGGCATCGAATGTGACACTCAAAATCGCCAGAAAAGAAGAAAACCCTGTGCCACGTTCAATACGCAGCACAGGACGAAAGCTGATTTAGAGTTGTTGAAATAGGTGGATTTGTTCACAATAGTATGCTATAATCTAATAGCAGATAAAAGAATTTGCTAAATCGTGTTTTGACAAGGGAGTGTGATTGCATGAAAAAGTTAATCGCATTAGTTTTAGCATTGGCTTGTGTTTTTGCTTTGGCAAGTTGCGGTAAATCAAATAGTGGGGACTACCCTGCAACTATAATGGTAAATGGTACTAACTACTATTCCACCGATAATGCTGTTCCCGTCGAAGTAGACGAGAGTGTTATTCAATATACTACTTCCTATGCAGAAAACGGCATACCGCAAAAAGATGGCGAAGCCAATTTCAACAAAGATTTAGGAACCCCTTATGCTGTTATTGAGGGTGATAGGGTAGTTGTCCTTATAGACAACGAATGGATAGAGTTCAAAGCAAAGTAAGACTACTTTCAGTTTGCAACCCTCTTTCTGAAAACGCAAAACACCCCGCACCATGCGTCCTGTAAACGCACGGTGCGGGGTGTTCATTCTGTTATGCAGCTCTTGTCAGATACACGATCCCGGCGGCTAAATCCACGCGGTCAACGTCATATCCTGCGTTGTAGATGGTATTGGAAAGCGGTCTGTCCTGCGCCGGATACCAATAGGAAGCATACTTGTACGCCGACTTGCAGAGCGGCTTCCCGGTCAGTTCCTCCACCTTGGAGAACGGCAGCGCAATCGCTTCTTCGCCCTGCGCGGAGAGGTAGTCCCCGATGGGTGCAAAGCTGGAATTGCTGGCAACATGAAGCGTTTTCGGGGCCTCCTGCGCGGCTTCCGTTTCTTCCTCTGGCAGCGTCACCTTGCCGATGAAATTGAAGTAAATCTCGATCTGCTGGTCGTACTGATAGCGGTTGATCTTCTTGCGCTCGTGGACGATCACCTTGTCGATGAACTCGTTAAGCATGGGTGTGGTCAGCTCGGTAAAGTCCGTATAGCGGTCTACCAGCTCCATGAAGCGGTCAACATTGACGCTTTCTTCCTGCTCCGCGTTCATCTGCTCCATCAGCTCGGCGCTGCGCTGTTCAAGCTGTGCCTGTTCCGCTTCATACTGCGCAGAGAGCTTTGCGTGCCGCTTCTCCGGCAAGCGTCCGAGAGCGTAGTCCTCATAGAGTTTTTGCAGCAGCGTGTCCAACTCGTTTGTACGGCGCATAATGCGGTCAAGCTCCGTCCTGCCGCTTTGCAGGCTGCGCTTTCTTGCATCTGAGGTAGTCTGCATCACAAGCTGCTCGAAATCCTCCTTGTTGGCTCTGGCGTAGGTTGCTACATTCCGCAGCGCGTCCAGAATCAGGTCGCGGACGATCTCGGTTCGAATAAAGTGAATGGTGCAGGAGGTCGTTTTCTTGCGGTAGGAAGCGCAGACGTAGTTGTCCTTCGGGGTCTTGTGATATGCGTCCCCGTCGCTGCGCTCGTTATACATTTTCGCGCCGCACTCGCCGCAGTAGAGCAGCCCCGTCAGCGGATTCGGTTCTTTATTGCGGTCGCCGCGCCGGATCGTCCTGCGGAGCTTCTGCGCGGTTTCCCATGTGGTCTTGTCAATGATGGCTTCGTGGGTGTTCTCAAAGATTTTCCAGTCTTCCTTGGGAGCCTGCTTGCGGTGCTTGTCCCGGTAACAGGTCTTGAAGGTTTTGAAATTGACGGTATGCCCCATATACTCCACACGGGCGAGAATGTAGCTCACCGTCGTACCCCACCAGCGGTAGGGATCTTCAAACTTGTTGTTCCTGCGGTTGCCAACACCCTTTGCGGCAAGGTAGGCAGACGGGCAAAGTACCTTTTCCTCGGACAGAATATCCGCGATCTGATACACGCCCTTGCCGTCAATGACCATACGGAAGATGCGGCGCACAACAGCGGCAGCTTCCTCGTCGATGATCCAGCGCTGCTTGTTTTCCGGGTCTTTCAGATACCCGTAAATAGGGTGATTGCCGGTGTGTTCGCCCTTGTTGCCCTTCGCCCGATAGACGGCGCTGACCTTCTTGGAGGTATCACGAGCGTAAAAATCGTTCATGATATTGAGGAACGGCGCGAAATCATTCTCGGACTGATTGGCGCTGTCCACGCCGTTGTTGACGGCAATAAAGCGAACGCCGTTCTGTGGGAAGGTGACCTCCGTATAGAAGCCCACACGGAGGTAATCACGACCCACTCGGCTGAGATCTTTTACAAGGACAATGCCAACCTTACCGGCTTCAATGTCGGCAATCAGGCGTTTCCAGTCCGGGCGCTCAAAATTTGTGCCGCTCCAACCGTCGTCAGAATATACCGATACATTCGGAAAATTCCGTTCACGGGCATAGCGCGTGAGCATATCCTTCTGATGGATGATGGAATTACTGTCCCCGGCAAGATCATCGTCGCGGCTCAGGCGGCAATAGATGGCGGTGATTTTTTCTTGTGACTGTCTGTTGTTCATAACGATACCTCTTTCAGACAGCCAGCTCATTTGTGGCAATTACAGTATAGCCTATTTCTAAGCCGCAGTAAAGCGGACAATGGTAACTTTTCCGGGTTTTCATCGTAATTCCTCGCTTTCTCAACCTTCGCAGCCCATTTTGATCAGCCGCTTGATTTTATCGTTCATATCCTCCTTGCCGTTTTCTTTGAAATGCAGCGTCACGCGGTAGGTGGTGTTGCCCACCCTGCGGGTCATCCTTCCGGCAGAGGAAGGAGCGGCGGGTGCGGGACGGCGCACGGTTTCTTTTGCGGTTGCGGTGGCGGTATTGTTCATAGGCACTCCTTCTCCTTCATCATTGTTTTTAATCTATCCAGCTTGTTCTGTGCGGTCTGCCTGCGGAAGTTTGTCCCGGTGAACAGGATCGGGGCGCACATTTCCAGCAGTCTGTCATAAATGCGGGCGTGGGGCGTGTCCTGCGGATGCTGCAACTCGTCAAGGCTCAGATTGGTGGTGACGATCAGGGGCTTGCCGCTGCGGTAGCGGCTGTCTATCACGTTGTAGACCTGTTCCAGTCCGTATTCCGTGCCGCGTTCCATGCCGAAATCATCCAGAATCAGCAGCGGATAACGGCACAAGCGGGCGATGTACGCATTTCTGCCCTCAAAGCTGCCGGATAGGTCATTGAGAACGGTGGCAAAGTTCGTCATGCGGACGGGGATTTCTTTCTCCATCAGGGAGTTGGCGATACAGGCGGCGAAAAAGCTCTTGCCCGTCCCGACGCTGCCCCAGAGCAGATAGCCGATATTCTCGGCTTGCATTTTGTCAAAATTGTCGGCGTAAAATCTTGCGTGCTTCATCTGCGGATTCGCGCCGTTATCCTGTGCAAAGCACCAGTCCCGCAGCTTCGGCGTGTCAAAGCAGTCCTTTTTCAGCTCCTTTACGGTGTCCTCATGCTTGCGCTGCTGGTCTGCCCACCGCTTTTCCTCATAGATTTTTTGCTGACAGGCGCAGTTTGTAGGATGCCGGTCACGTCCGAACAGGGCTGCGTGACCATCTTCAAAATAGGCTTCCTTCGGCGTATGGCACTTGCCGCAGTACAGCAAGCCGTCCTCGCCGGTGTAATCGCCCTCGTCGGGTCTAACTTCCATCACTTTGGAAACAATATTGGTAAAATCGTTCATAGGCTTTCTCCCTCCTTACAGGTGTAATCAGGGATGCCCTGTTTTGGGACACCCTTTGCTTTATCGTTCTCTGCCCAACGTCTAATGGTGGCAGCGTGATTCTGATAGCTTCTGCCCGTGGATTCCATGTAGGAGGACAGCTCGGAAATGAGCCTGTCCAGCCTGTCGGGAAAATCCCGCAGCAGCTCGGCATATTCACTCTCTGACAGGAAAACATTCTCATACCGCCCGTATGTGGCGGGCGCTTCACTCTCTCTACTCAGGTGGTTCTGATTCAGGTTACTACTACTCAGGTTGTTAGGGGACAGTTTTCTTTCCATCATAGGGACAACTTTCTGTCCATCAGTCGGACAGTTTTCTTTCTCAATGGAGGGCGGATTTCCGTCTGTCATTTGGAAAGACTTCTGTCCTTCTGGCGGCAGCTTTACATAGATACGATTTGGCTTGGAAAAGCCGCTCCTGCGCCGCTCGATCAGCCCCGCGTCCTCCAACTCGGAAAGAGCGGTTTTCACGGTCATGGGGCTTCTGTCCAGCGCGGCGGCAATCTTCTTTATGGGGAACACAAGGTAAATCCTGCCGCCCTCATCCAGCCAGCCGTTTGACTGTGAGAGCGTCGCCCGGTCAAGCAGCAGCGCGTACAGCAGCTTCGCCGTCTGGGTCAGATCTGTTTGCAGCAGGAAACGGGGATATGGCAGATACGGCGGCAGCCGGGTATCCGCTCTCATGTACTCGGTGATGGAATGTCACCTCCTTCGCGGGAAATGGGGTATAACGAATCGTGACAGCCCTCAGTCTGGCGGTTTCCAGCGTTTTGACCAGTAATGCGGGCAAAGAACAACGATTGCCCGGAAACTCTGCTTGCAGCCGTGGATGCACCCACGGCAAAGGGGATTGTAGGAAATGCG
>ENA-OROM01000798-OROM01000798.1-human-gut-metagenome-genome-assembly--contig:-NODE-798-length-35802-cov-17.938205_pt1 | contig 35802 bp, 30 predicted proteins | sample MGYA00242129_ERZ509050 | MGnify/ENA primary metagenome ERZ509050 (study PRJEB26280, sample SAMEA2338701) | human gut metagenome | biome: human gut; feature: human-associated habitat; material: faeces...
TGAATTGTTTTGTGTGGTAACTTTACAATATCAAATACTGGTAAGAATTGCCATTGCCTATTTTATTATTGAGAAAAAGAAAGCTGCGCCACAGCCTTGGCAGGCCATCGCGCAGCGATTTTGTTCAACTGGAAGTTGTCTAATTCTTTTTTAAGGGATTATCTAATACATAATACAAAGAAATATACTCATGTCCATCTCTTGCAATTTGGGTATTTTCCTTTACAAAGCGGAAACCACTTTTTTCAATAACTCTTTTTGATTGACTATTTATAACAAAATGGCTACACATTAAGTAATCATAATTTTCTTGTTCAAAGCAGAATTTAATTACTCTATTAACAGCTTCTGGCATTAAACCTTTTCCCCAATACTCTTTACTTAATACATATCCTAGTTCTCTTCCTACTAAATTCTCATACTCATCACGCAACAAAAGACTAAGCGTTTCAAGTCCTAATGAACCTATTACCTTATGATTTTTTTTCAATTCTAAAGCAAAGGTCATTTTCTCATTAATAAACATCTCCAAAATGGTTTTTGATTCTTGAATTGATGTATGTGGATTCCATCCAGCCATTTGACCTACTCCATCAACTTTTGCATACTCAAAAAAGTCTTCTAAATCCATTTCACTCCATTCTCTAATGATTAGTCTATCTGTTTCAAGCACAACACCTGTTAAATCAACATTTGCATTCATAAATCTATCACTCCTCAATCAACTCCCGATTGTTCTATGATACGATAAACATGCCATATTCTTTTGGCACGTTTAAAATTCCATTTGTAGTATGAGCGGTCAAAATATCTTTTTTAGCCTGTTTGGGAATGCCGGTGATCGACGTCATACTGGAAAGAGAATAAAGATATTCGATTATGTCATCGATATTGCTTTTGGCAGCTGCGATCATCGCTTTTGAAAAATCTGAAAGAGTCAGCCTGGAACACAGACGGATCAAATCTTCTTTGTTTTTCCACATATCGCCTGTCCCGCAGCCTAATTCCAAAATGCGCATTCCGGGGGCAATTTTATAATTGGAAAAAATCCAGTTTCCGAATCCCATCTTGTTTGTCGAATATTTATCATGAATGGTAATTCTCGTTTGCAAATTGGTTGCAGTAGCATACTGCTGTTCCACAACGGACCTATCATTCAGCTGATCCATACATAACCTCGCTTTGATTTCCTGTTTTTGATCCTGGTATTTACAAAACAGTATAACATAAAATAAAGGCACATGGGAAGCTGCGGAAAGCATTGAAGATGCAGCTTGGCGAATGGTGTAGATGAACGATAACCTAAAATAGCAAAAAGAAGTTTTAACGGAAAGATCTTGTGCTGCTTCATATAGATTTTTCTGTTTTGAGTATGGTATACTGTAAGAGTATGTGAGAAAACTTAGCCTTCTTATATATTTTTAACGAACTAAAAATCTATTTTATATAGAGAGGGATCGGCAGATGGGAAATAAGGAATTATTTAAAACAGTTTTATTCGGCGGATTTCAAAAAGAAGAAGTATGGAACTACATGCAGGAGGTTGAGGCGGAGATAGAAGGGGGACGCCAGGTTGCGGAACGCGCACAGCAGGAATATGCGCAGCAGCTGGAAGAGGAAAACCTGATGCGGCAGAAACTGAGCCAGCAGCTTTCGGATGAACAGGAACGCACGGAGAAGCTGGAAGAAGAAAAGAATGCGATGGAGTCGGAACTTGGCACACTGCAAGCAGAAGCAGAAAGTCTGCGCGCAGAAAAAGCAGAACTGCAGACCGAGCTGAACAAGCTGCAGGAAGAAAAGATCGGGCTGGAAGCGGCAGTTGAAACCTTAAATACAGAAAAAGCCGGACAGCAGGCAGAAGTTGAAGGGCTGCAGAAGGCAAAGGACGAATTACAGGCAAGAACAGAAGTTTTAGAAGCTGAGAAAGAGAAAGCTTTGTCAGAGCTGAAAAGTCTGAGGACTGAGAAAGTCAAACTGGAAACCGAAGCAGAAAAATTGCGTGCAGAGCAGCAGGAATTGAAAGCGGAAGCTGACGATCTGAGTGTCCAGCTGGAAACGCAGCAACTTGCGCTTGCAAAGGAGAAAGAACACACTGCAGCACGGCTGGCAGAATGGAAGAGCCGGGAGGATAGCCTGAAAACAGAATTAAAGCGCAAAAAGGCAGAGGCTCAGACGATTTTCCAGAAACAACAGCAGGAGATTCGGCAGTTAAAACAGCAGTTGGCAGCTTTAAAGTCAGATCATGCAAGAAGTGCAGGACAGAGTAGCCTGGACGGCTTGAAGAATGGTCTGGGACAGATGTTCTTTAAGGTTACAGGAAATGCAGGCAGAAATAGTGCTGGAAAACGCAGCGAAGCGATGCGGCAGTGGGACGCAGACAGCTACAGCGAAGAAAGAACGCAGTGGGGATATGCAGAAAATCCTAGCCGTGCCGAAAAAACGCAGGGACAAGCAGATGACTACAGGGAAAAATCGCAGGAAATCGTAAAAACGGACTATGCGAGTCAAAAAAACGATACGGCAGTCACAGAGCAGGGCGCGCCCGCTGCAGGACAGAACATGACCGTTACGGCTGCAGTCCACCCTGCGTCCGACACAATTTCCGATGTCGCACTCGACACCACATCTGATACAGTTCTGGCGCCCACCGCACCGAATGAAAATAACTTGACTGATACGGTCAATAAGACGACCGACGACGCGATCGAAGAAGCTGCAAAAGCCTGCGAGGACATGCAGGCGGCACAGGAAGCCAAAACGCAGGATCCAGAGAATGCAGATGTACAGCAAAAGCAGCAGGAAAAAGATACTTATTATAAAGAGCATGTGAATACGGTCAACGAGACGATCGCCCGGGCGCAGGAGCGGATTGCAAAAATGCTTCAGGAGCTTCAGACAGAGGTAGAATAAAAGGGAACCCTTTTGGACAGACTAAAGCAAAAAGTCCGGGAGGAAGATTTCCATGACGATGAAAAAAGTGAGCGGCGATCTGGCGAAGAACAGAGACTATCTGGATCGACAGCTGGGCGTTGGGGAAAGCTTTGACGTATTGTACCGAAATGTGGAGATCGGGAAGAAAAATGCAGCGCTGTATATGATCGACGGATTCTGTAAAGATGAAGTGATGCAGAAGCTGCTGCAGCATTTTATCGGAATCACGAAAGAGCAGATGCCGGAGGACGCGGCAGAGATGAGCAGGCAGCTTGTGCCTTATGGAGAGGTCGATCTATGCGACGATCTGGATGAAATCTGCAGGCAGGTGATGTCCGGCGTGACCGCCCTGCTGTTGGAGGGATATGAGCAGGGCATTTTGATCGATGCCAGAACCTATCCGGCGCGAAGTGTCGGTGAGCCGGAAAAGGATAAGGTGCTGCGCGGTTCGAAGGACGGTTTTGTGGAAACCATTGTCTTTAACACAGCGCTGATCCGCCGCAGGATCCGAAGCACACAGCTGAGGATGGAAATGCTGCAGGCAGGAAAAACGTCCCACACTGACATCGTTTTGTGCTATATGGAGGATCGGGTAGATCAGCAGTTCCTTGAAAAGATCCGAAACCGGATTCAGAACCTGCAGGTGGATGCGCTGACGCTGAACCAGGAAAGCCTTGCGGAGTGCCTGTATCAGGGACGTTGGTGGAATCCGTTTCCGAAGTTCCGATTTTCTGAACGTCCGGACACCGCGGCGGCACAGGTGTTGGAGGGAAATATCATCATTCTGGTGGACAACTCGCCGTCGGCGCTGATCACACCGACCTCCCTGTTTGACGTGCTGGAGGAAGCGGACGATTATTATTTTCCGCCGATCACGGGAACGTATCTGAGACTGTCGCGCCTGCTGATCGCCATTGTAACGTATTTTCTGACTCCGACGTTTCTTTTGTTGATGGAATATCCACAGTGGATTCCCAAAGGCTTTGAGTTCATCGCAGTGCGGGATACGGTCTATATTCCGCTGATCTGGCAGCTTTTATTGCTGGAGCTTGCAATCGATGGTCTGAAGCTTGCGGCGGTCAACACCCCGAATATGCTCAGTACGCCGCTGTCGGTCATGGCGGCGTTGGTTTTGGGAGAGTTCAGTGTAAAGAGTGGGTGGTTTAATAGTGAGGTCATGTTGTACATGGCATTCGTCGCAGTCGCCAACTACACACAGAACAGCCTGGAGCTTGGCTATGCGCTGAAATTTATGCGGATTATCAATTTGGTGCTGACGGCAATTTTGGGCGTCTGGGGATATGTTGGAGGAATCGTGATTCTGGCGGTTTCTCTGTTGTTTAACCGGACGGTGAGCAGCAGAAGCTATCTGTATCCACTGGTGCCGTTTCATGGAAAACAGCTCGGGCATCAGTTGTTTCGGACAAGGCTGCCGGCGGCAAGAAAATAGACCTGGCGCAAGAATGGAAAATGAAAAAGCAGCACTGGCAGCGCTTGTGAGAAAATGGTGCGAAGAAAAGGATAATGCAGTCAGGATGGAGTCCAGGATGAAAACAGTAATTGCAATCGATTCTTTTAAAGGAAGCATGACTTCGATGGAGGCTGGAAACGCGGCGGCAGCAGGCGTGAAAGCAGTTTTCCCGGACGCTGAGATCGTCGTGCGTCCGCTGGCGGACGGCGGGGAAGGCACGGTGGAAGCATTGACAACCGGAATGGGCGGACGCATGGAAACAGCGCTGGTAAGCGACCCGCTCGGCAGGAAAATTTCAGCGTCCTACGGTATTTTGGGAAAAAATAAAACAGCGGTAATAGAAATGGCGGCAGCTGCAGGGCTGCCGTTACTTTCCAAAGAAGAACGCAATCCGCTACATACAACGACCTACGGCGTTGGGGAGCTGATCCGGGATGCGATTCGGAAAGGCTGCAGGCATTTTATTGTCGGGATCGGCGGCAGTGCGACAAACGACGGCGGAGTTGGGATGCTTTCGGCGCTTGGATTTGAATTTCTGGATAAAAGTGGTCAGCCGGTGCGAAACGGGGCGGCCGGGTTAGCCGATCTTACGGAAATTCGGAGTGGACATGTACTGCCGGTTTTAAAGGAGTGCACGTTTCGGGTTGCCTGTGACGTGGAAAATTCCCTCTGCGGAGAGCTTGGCTGCAGCAGCGTGTTCGGACCGCAAAAGGGTGCTGATGAAAAGAGCATCCGGCAGATGGATCAATGGCTCTTTTCCTATGCACAGCTGACGAAAGAGCACTTTCTACAGGCAGATGAAAATAGTCCGGGTGCGGGTGCTGCTGGCGGTCTTGGGTTTGCATTCCAGAGCTACTTAGGTGCGCGGCTCGAGCCGGGAATCCGGATTGTATTGGAAGAGACCGGGCTGGAACGCGAGATGGCGGACGCGGATTTTGTCCTTACCGGAGAGGGCAGGATGGACGAACAGACTGCGATGGGGAAAGCCCCTGTAGGCGTGGCAAAGCTCGCGAAAAAGCATGGCTGTACGGTGATCGCTTTTGCCGGAGCACTGCAGGAGAGCTTTACAGCCTGCCATGAGATCGGAATCGATGCAGCGTTTTGCATTCAGAAAAGGGCAGTCAGCCTGGAAGAGGCGATGGATCGGGACGCTGCGATGCAAAATCTGACGGATACCTGCAAAGAGGCGTTCCGGCTGGTGAAAGCTGTCGTGGGTGTTCCACAATGAGACAGCATTCTATGTCCCATATTGCCGGGTTGTCCCACAATGAGGTGTTGACAATTATCCCATTTTAGCGCAGAATATAAGGATGACTGGTTAGGAATGACGAATCCTGCAGAAAGCAGTCAAAGCAAAGAAACGGAGATTTAAGATTGAAAAATAAAATTTTTCAATCGCGAGATTTGTGTCTGCGCGCACTTGACACAAACTCGGCACGCGCAAAAAAGCGTGCGCAGAAATGAGAGGAAAACATGACAAAAATAGATATTGTATCCGGCTTCCTTGGAGCCGGTAAGACAACCCTGATCAAGAAGCTGTTAAAGGAAGCGCTGGCAGGAACCCAGACCGTCCTGATCGAAAACGAATTTGGTGAAATCGGCATCGACGGAGGATTTTTAAAGGACGCTGGAATCGAAATCAAAGAAATGAATTCCGGCTGTATCTGCTGCTCCCTGGTAGGCGATTTCGGAACTTCTTTAAAGGAAGTTTTAAACACCTATCATCCCGACCGTATTCTGATCGAGCCCTCCGGCGTCGGCAAGCTTTCTGACGTTATGAAAGCAGTCCAGAATGCGGGACTTGGCACAGAGGTTGAGTTAAACAGCGCGGTTGCTGTCGTAGACGCTTCCAAGTGCAAAATGTATATCAAGAACTTCGGTGAGTTCTTCATCAACCAGATTGAGCACGCCGGAACGATTATTTTAAGCCGTACAGACGTTGCATCCGAAGAAAAGGTAAAACAGGCGGTAGAGCTGATCCGGGAGCACAACGAGAAAGCAACCATTATTACAACACCGCTGGCACAGCTGGAAGGCAAGGAGATTCTTGCTACTATTGAGGGGGCAAAGGATCTGGAAGCAGAGCTGATGGAGCAGGTAAAGGCAATGCATGACGATCATGAGCACCACCATCACCATGATGAGAAGGAAGACGAACACGAGCATTGCTGCCATCATCACCATGATGAGGAGGAAGACGAACACGAGCATTGCTGCCACCATCACCATGATGAGGACGAACATGAGCATCATCATGAGCACGACGAAAACTGCACCTGCGGCTGTCACGATCATGACCACCACCATCACCATCATGCCGATGAAATCTTCACCAGCTGGGGCTTTGAAACTCCTGCAACCTACACGACAGAAGAGGTTGAGGGCTTCTTAAAAGAGCTGGACAACGAAGAAAAGTACGGCATCGTTCTGCGTGCAAAGGGTATGATTCCGGCAGCAGACGGCACATGGATTTATTTCGACTATGTTCCCGAAGAGAGCAATGTGCGTGCTGGTAAGCCTGATGTAACCGGTAAGATTTGCGTCATCGGTTCGAAGCTAAAGGAAGCAGAGCTGGAAAACCTGTTCAGAAAATAATAGAATGCTCTGGGAGCATTCTATTATCGTGAATAACAGAATGCGAGTTCTGAAAGCATTTTGTTATCAAGAATAAAAAGAGGAGAACTGTATGAAGCCGGTTTATATTATCAACGGATTTTTAGGGAGCGGGAAGACAGAGTTCATTAACTTTACACTGGATCAGCCGTATTTCCAGAGCTCCGGCAAAACCCTGCTTCTGCTGTGTGAGGAGGGCGAGGAAGAATACGATCCTTACGTTTTAAAGCGCAGCAAGACGATCGTGGAAACCATCGAGGAAGAGGCGGATTTTACTCCGGAAAAGATGGTCGAGCTGGAAAAAAAGTATCATCCGGAGCGCATTATCATAGAATATAACGGTATGTGGAAGTTCCGCGACCTGCGCCTGCCGTGGCACTGGAAGGTGGAGCAGCAGATCACAACGATCGATGCATCCACCTTCCCTATGTATTTTACGAATATGAAATCTATGGTTTCGGACATGATCCGCAAATCCGAAATGATCATCTTCAACCGCTGCGATGGTATCGAAGACCTCAATACCTATAAGAGAAACGTCAAGGCACTCAACCAAACTGCAGAGATTATTTTCGAGGATCAGGATGGGGAAATCGACGAGATTATGGAAGAGGATCTCCCATATGACTTAAAGGCGGATAAAATCGTGTTGGATGACAATACCTATGGCATCTGGTATCTGGACAGTCTGGATCATGTGGATCGCTATGTCGGCAAGACGATCAAGTTTATCGGCATGGTGATGAAGCCGGAGGAATTCCCGAAAGGCTACTTTGTGCCCGGACGTATGGCAATGACCTGCTGTGCAGAGGATATGACCTTCCTCGGCTTTGCGTGCGTTTACGATAAGATCGATCTGTATCAGGAACGCGACTGGGTAAAAGTGACCGCAGTAGTCAAAAAAGAATATTTTGCGGATTATGAAGGCGAAGGTCCTGTGCTGTACGCAGAGTCTGTGACAAAGGCAAAACAGCCTAAAGAGCCGGTTATCAGCTTTACCTGATCGGCAGGAAACGGTTATGGCAGAGAGGGATAAGGAACTGCAGCTTTTGGAGAAGCGGTTTGCAGAGCTTGCAGACCGCGCCTGGCAGCAGAATCTGTTTGTTTTTACCGGCTTTTTATCGCTGGCAGAGCAGGAAGTGCTCTGGAGAAGCGCTGCAAAGGCAAGAGTACATATCGAATTATACGGCGGAATGGATGGTGCAGAGCGGTGTATGGGCAGGTTCGGAGATCCGGAGGAATTCGAATATGAAGAGCCGTTTCCGATCTGTGCGGTAAAAATCGAGCCGCTGGCGGAAAAATTTGCGGAAAATTTCAGCCACAGGGATTTTATGGGCGCGATTCTAAATCTTGGGATCGACCGGAGCACGATCGGGGATATCTGTGTGGAGGGCAAATGCGCGTATGTGTTCTGTACGTCTGCGATGTCTGTATTTTTACAGGAAACTCTCGAACAGGTGCGCCATACAAAGGTGCGTTGCGTGCCGGTAGAAAAGCTGGAGGCGTTGCCGGAGAAAAAACTTTCTTACCGGGAAGAGCATGTGGCGAGCCTGCGCTGCGACGGAATTGTGAGCGCGGTCTGGAGACTGTCGCGCAGCCAGGGGCAGACGCTTTTTTCACAGAAAAAGGTCTTTGTCAACGGGAGGTTGACGGAAAACGGCAGCCAGATGTTAAAGGACGGGGACACGGTATCGGTCAGAGGTTTCGGAAAATTTATTTTCCGGGGTGAAAAAAACACAACCAAAAAGGGACGGCTTGTGATCGGAGCCGATCTTTTTGTATAGGAGGACGTATGCTGGGATATACCTGGATTCAATGGCTGTTTTTCTTTTTCTTTTACAGCTTTTTTGGTTGGTGCTTTGAATCGACCTATGTTTCACTGCATGAGAAACGGTTTGTAAATCGCGGCTTTATCCGCGGACCTTTTCTGCCGTTGTATGGAACGGGCGCACTGATGATGCTGATCGTGTCGATGCCGTTTCGGGACAATCTGATTTTAACGTATGTGGCGGGCTGCGTGGGCGCGACAGTGCTGGAATATATCACGGGTGTATTGATGGAAACACTGTTCAAAGTCCGTTACTGGGATTATTCCCATAAAAAATTCAACTTCCAGGGTCAAATCTGTCTGGAATCTTCGCTGGCATGGGGACTTCTGACGATCCTGATGACGCGGATTATCCACAAGCCGATCGAAGCGTTTGCACTCTGGCTTCCGTCTTCGGTGCTGACGGGTGTGACGATGGTGGTGACTGTGATTTTTGCAGCGGACTTCGCCCTTTCCTTCAAGGCGGCCCTGGATCTGCGCGATGTGCTGGTTCGGATGGAGCAGGCGAAGGACGAACTGGAAAAGATGCAGAGGCGTCTGGATGTAATTCTGGCGGTTTCCGAAGAAAACTGGGAGAACCGCAAAAAAGAGTGGAACCAGAGTGTCGAGAGCACCAGAGCTGGCTTTGTACAGCGCCGGGATGAGCTGGTAAACGGTATCGAAAAGCGTTTCGAGCGTGCAAAGGAGCTGTTGCCCAGCGGAAGATTGAATCTCAACCGGGAAGAGCTGTTCGACCTGCGTTCAAAATTTGGCGTGAATCTGCAGCGTCCGGAACTGACCACTTTCCTGAAGGATTTCACAAAGCGCGATATGTTGCGCGGTAACCCTGGCATGGTTTCGAAGAAGTTCTCCGAAGCATTGGAAGAACTGAAGAAATCCGCTGCAGAATATAAGAAAAAAGAGAAATGAGAGGAAGTATGACAGTTTTTTGGGGATTGATGATTCCACTTGTCGGGACGACGCTCGGCTCGGCATGTGTATTTTTTTTGAAAGACAAACTCAACGAGCTGCTGCAGAAAGGACTGCTGGGCTTTGCATCCGGCGTCATGGTTGCGGCGTCTGTCTGGTCGCTTTTGATTCCGTCGATGGATATGGCGGCGGGAATGGGACGGTTTGCATTTGTACCGGCGGCGACTGGCATGCTTTTGGGCATGGCGTTTTTGCTGGTGATGGATCGCGTTATTCCGCATCTGCATCTTGGCACGCAGGAAGCGGAGGGACCAAAAACCTCCCTGAAAAAGACGACGATGCTTGTTCTTGCGGTGACGCTGCATAACATTCCGGAGGGCATGGCGGTAGGTGTCGTGTTCGCGGGCATGCTTTCGGGCAGCACCGAGATTACCGTGGCGGGAGCGTTTTCACTGGCGATCGGAATTGCGATTCAAAACTTTCCGGAGGGTGCAATCATTTCGATGCCGTTAAAGAGCGAGGGACAGATGAGCCGCAAAAAGGCGTTTCTGTACGGAACGCTTTCGGGAGTGGTAGAGCCGGTCGGTGCGGCGCTGACCATCGCACTCGCCAGCGTGATCGATCCGTTTTTGCCGTATCTGTTGTCATTTGCGGCGGGCGCGATGCTCTATGTTGTCGTAGAAGAGCTGATTCCGGAAGCCTCGGAGGGCGAGCATTCGAATCTGGGAACGGTTGGATTTGCGGTCGGATTTGTACTGATGATGGTGCTGGATGTGGCGCTGGGATAAAAGGATGCCCCCGGCAGCAGAGAATTTTGGTTCTCTGTTGCCGGGGGCAATTGTTCATGACAATAGAATGCTCGCAGAGCGTGCATTCTATTGTTTATTTCATAGGAAAATGCGTTCTATGAAATAAAAACGCGTTGCGTGGATCGCACTGCAGCGGAATGGAAGAATGTCGCTTGCGCGACCCGCCGCAGGCGGAGAATCCTGCTTCGCAGGATTCTTTTTTACACAACTTCCAGGTGCCAGGTATAATAGAGCTTCGGATAATCGGAAAGATAATGCTCGAGCTCGAAATCATACCGAACAGTGCCGCTTGCTGTAAATGGGAGCGGTGCGAAGCTGCCGTCTTTTAAGGAAACGGACAGGTCGCTGATGACAAAGCCCTGTTTTTTCATTTCTTCTTTAAAATAATTGAAATAAAAGGCGCCGTCTTTGGAAAGCGTATAGCGTACCTCGTAGCGGTAGCCGGAAAAGAGGCGTTTGCTCTGTGTCAGAATTTCCTTTTCCTGCATCCGGTCGCGAGACAGAAACGGATAAAAGTTTGCAAGCAGGGCCGTTCCCTGACGGTAGTCGCCCTCGTGCCAGAGGCGGGTTCCATCGAAAAAATGCTTGCCGCCGACGGTCTGGTATTTCCCGCTACGGGCATCCTGACGGATGGTTTCCTGCAAGGCCTTTAACTCTTCCTGAACGAATTCCGGCATGCGCTCCGGCAAAACGGGAGCTGTGGGGGCAGGTTCAGAAGCAGACTGTGGAGCCTGGGCGGCAGACACCTGCTCTGCCAAATTTGACTTCTGGTTCTGCTCTGTCTGGATTTCTGTTTTAATTTCATCAAAAAAGGACATGATGGGATTCTCCTTTGTATACTACCCCCTATTTTAAGCATTATAGATTTTGTTTGTCAAATTTTTCTTCACAGTATTTGCAGCGATAAACTTCCTTGTTCGGGTCAGCGAGGACGAAGATCTGCGGCAGCTCCTGCTCGATCGAGGTAATACAGCGGGGATTTTTGCAATGGATGACGTTTTTGATCTGTTTGGGAAGCTTTAATTCCTTCTTTTCGACGATATCCCCGTTTTTGATGACATTGACGGTGATGTTATGGTCGATAAAGCCGAGAACGTCGAGGTCGAGCATGTTGACATCGCATTCTACCTTCAGAATGTCCTTTTTGCCCATCTTGTCGCTGCGCGCGTTTTTGATGATCGCAACGGTGCAGTCGAGCTTATCGAGCTGCAGATGGTGATAGATGGACATTGCCATGCCTGCCTGAATATGGTCGAGTACAAAGCCTTCTTCAATTTTACCTACGTTTAACATAAGAAATCTCCTTTTTCTCAGTCCACATGAATATTTAAGAGGGTCAGAATCAGCGCCATCCGAACATAGACCGCGTACTGCACCTGTTTGAAATAAACGGCTCTCGGGTCGTCATCCACATCGACAGAGATTTCGTTAACTCTGGGGAGGGGGTGCAGCACCAGCATGTCGGGCGGTGCGAGCTTCATTTTTTTAGCAGTCAGGATATAGAAATCCTTCAGGCGGACATAATCCTCTTCGTTGAAGAAACGCTCTTTCTGAACGCGGGTCATGTAAAGAACGTCCAGCTCGGGCAGCTTGTCTTCCAGACGGATGACTTCTTCATAAGGAATATTTTTTTCACGCAGCATCTCTGTGATATAATCCGGAACCCGCAGCTCGGCCGGGGAAATGAAGATGAACCGGAGGTTGTCGTAGCGGGAGAGCGCGTTGACTAAGGAGTGCACGGTACGACCGAATTTTAAGTCGCCGCACAGACCGATAGTCAGGTTGTTTAAATGCCCCTTTAAGGAACGGATGGTCAGCAGATCGGCATAGGTCTGGGTCGGATGCTGATGACCGCCGTCACCGGCATTGATGACGGGAATGCGGGATTTCTCAGCGGCAACGATCGGAGCACCCTCTTTGGGATGGCGCATTGCGCAGATATCGGCGTAGCAGGAAATGACGCGGATCGTGTCGGAAACACTTTCGCCTTTGGAAGCGGAGGAATTGGATGCATCCGCAAATCCGAGCACTTTGCCGCCCAGGTTCATCATAGCGGCTTCAAAGCTTAAACGGGTTCTGGTGCTCGGCTCGTAGAAACAGGTCGCCAGCTTTTTGCCCTCGCAGGTATGGGCATATTTGTCAGGGTGTTTCTCGATGTCGTTGGCAAGATCAAAGAGCTGATCCAGCTCTTCCACAGAAAAATCCAGTGGGTTCATCAGGTGTCTCATGAATGATAATCCTCCTTGAACAGTTGAGTTTCAGACATAATAAAATCGAAGAGAATCAAACTCCCTTCGATTTGAAACAAAATGCCTGTATTTCTTTTCAAAAAATGAAATCCATGTCCTCTGCCGGAAATAATCTGACAAAGAAAAGAAAAAAACGAACTTCCGAATAAACAGAACTGCTGAAAATAAAACATGACAGACTGCATGGTCATTGCGCTTCCTCCTTTGGATCTCATTTTGCTTGGACAAGTATAGCATAGGGATATTTTGAATGCAAGGAAGAATTGAAAAAAATATCGCGATGGCGTATAATGATACTACAGTTCACTCGAACGTTCCTGTGGGCAGATCTCATGCTTGCATGAGGAGCTGCCCATAGGAATGCTCGAAGGGAGCGCCACTTCATGAGCAAAAAGAGCTGCGAAGCAACGGGAAGCATCGAAGATGCGCTTTTGCGAATGGCGCGATGAACTGTATCGAATCCACCAGATGCAAAAGGAGGAAATAGCATGGAATTTCGGGAAAAGAAAAGATGGGGATTTTTTGGACTTCCCTTTACCTTTACAACCTACATGGTTACAGAAGAGCTGATCACTGTGGAAGAGGGATTTATTAACAAGCGGGAGAACGACTGCTACATATATAAAGTACAGGACGTAGAACTGATCCGGACGCTGGGGGAGCGGATGTTCGGACTTGGTACTGTAAAGTGCTACACCGGCGATACGACAAATCCGGAGCTGTATCTGACCCATATCAAAAATGCAAAAAATATCAAAAACTTTATTCTGGAAGCGTCTGAGAAGGCGCGGTTGAAGCGCAGGACGATGAATATGCTCGACATCGGTGCTGATGCAGATATTCCGGAAGAAAACTAATTTTAAAAAAAAGTATTGACAAAGAAATCAGACTGTTTTAATATGCTTTTAACAAGTTGAACTTATATCAATTTAAACCGATGAAGTGGAGATAACGGTACAGGCGCACTTCCAGAGAGTCCGGGCAGGTGGGAGCCGGGCAGAAAGCGGAGTATCAAATGGACCACAGAGGGCACAGTCAAAGGAATTTTGTTCCGAGTATTCTGTGACGGAGGGCATCCGTTATTTGCCGGGGGTATGTTAGTATCCTTTGGAATGTTTGAATTCTTTAAAAGATATCTGTACCCTGATAAAGAGTGCGTACGATCGCAAAGCAAGGTGGTACCGCGGGAAGACAGGTATAAAGTGCCTGCAGCTTAAAAGATGATGAGCCCCCGTCCTTGACAGACAAATCTGTCATGGGCGGGGGTATTTTTTTATCGTATAGGAAATTTCGTTTCCATACGATAAAAAACGCTCTACGAGGATGCGCACTCGGCGCAAGGGTAGATGGTTGCTAAAGCAACGGCGCCTCGGCGCAAGAATATCCCAAGACACATTCTTTTTTACAGGAGGAACAGTCGCATGGAACAGACATCACTGGAAGAACTGAAAAGAACGGCAGCGTCCGGAGCTTACCGGAGGATTCCGATCTGGCGTGAGATTTTTTCAGATATCGCAACACCCGTACAGGTACTGAAAAAACTGCTGGCGGTAAGCGACCACTGCTTTTTGTTAGAAAGTGCGGAGGACAACAAGCAGTGGGGACGGTACAGCTTTCTTGGGTTCGATCCTGCGATGGAGCTGACCTGCATGAACCATCAGGTGACAATTACAACAGACCATGTCGAGCAGTTTGAAACAGAGAATCCGGCGCAGGTGATTGCAAGGGTGATCGAAGAAAACCGCGCGCCGCAGATCAAAAAGCTCCCGCCTCTGACCGGCGGTCTGGTTGGATATTTTGCATACGACTATATCAAATATGCGGAGCCGACGCTTCGGCTGGACGCAGAGGATCAGGAAAAGTTCCGGGACGTCGATCTGATGCTGTTTGATAAGATGATCGCATTTGATCACTATAGACAAAAGATCATCCTGATCTGTAACAGTCGGATATCGGAAGCAGACGTGCAGGCAGAAGGTGGACAGACAGCCGGCGCGGCAGCGGCAACGGACCTCCGGGCAAGGGGGAAAAGCGCGCGGGCAGCAGCGGACGCCCCGGTATCTGCAGCAGAGCCCGACACCCTGGAAGCGGTTTACCGCACAGCTCTTCAGACCCTTGATCAGATGCAGGACATCATCGAAAAGGGTGCAGAAAAAAATGTGTCCGCAGGGAGGCTGACAACAGAGCTCACGCCGCTGTTCGATCAGGAAAGCTATTGTGAAAAGGTGGAACAGGTCAAGCAATACATCCATGAGGGAGACATTTTCCAGCTGGTGCTTTCGAACCGTCTGGAAGCCGGATTTGACGGAAGCCTGCTGGATACCTACCGGATTCTGCGGACAAAAAATCCGTCACCGTACATGTTTTATTTTTCCAGCGACGATCTGGAAATCGCCGGCGCTTCGCCGGAGACACTGGTAAAGGTGGACAATCAGACCGCATACACCTTCCCTCTTGCCGGGACAAGACCCAGGGGAAAGGACGAAAAGGAGGATCAGGAGCTGGAAGCCGATCTGCTTTCCGATGAAAAGGAGCTGGCAGAGCACAACATGCTGGTGGATCTCGGACGAAATGATCTTGGGCGATTCTGCCGGTTCGGAACGGTAGAAGTGGAAAAATATCTTTCGGTCGAAAAATTTTCCCACGTCATGCACCTGGGATCGACCGTGCGGGGCGAGCTTCGCAGCGATAAAACGGCGCTGGACGCCCTGCAGTCAGTGCTTCCGGCGGGAACCCTTTCGGGTGCACCAAAGCTTCGCGCCTGTCAGATCATCAACGACCTGGAAAACAACAAGCGCGGCATTTACGGCGGTGCCATTGGCTATCTGGATTTTGCGGGAAATATGGATATGTGTATCGCGATCCGGCTGGCATTTTGCAAAAATGGAAAAGTATTCGTCCGGTCGGGAGCCGGAATTGTGGCGGACAGTGTAGCACCGAAGGAATATCAGGAATGCATCAATAAGGCGAAAGCAGTGGTGCTGGCGCTGCAGGAAGCGCAGAAACTTGGAAAGAAAGGGGAACAGGCATGATTTTACTGATCGATAATTATGACAGTTTTTCCTATAACTTATATCAGCTGATCGGGGCGATCAATCCGGAGATTAAGGTGATCCGAAATGACGAGCTGACGGCAGAAGAGATTGAGGCATTAAAGCCCGAAGCGATTATTCTGTCGCCGGGGCCGGGGCGTCCGCAGGATGCGGGCTGCTGCATTGAGGTGGTGCAAAAGCTCGGCGGGAAAATCCCGATCCTCGGCGTGTGTTTGGGGCATCAGGTGATCTGCGAGGCATACGGCGGAGTTGTTTCCTATGCAAAACAGCTGATGCACGGCAAACAGTCCGTGACAAAGCTCGATACGAAAACGCCGCTGTTTGTTGGTCTGCCGGAGGAAACGACGGTGGCACGGTACCATTCGCTGGCGGCGCAGGAGGAAACCTTTCCGGAATGCCTGCAGGTGACTGCCAGGACATCGGACGGCGAGATCATGGCACTGCAGCATAAAACAAAAGCGGTGTACGGCGTACAGTTTCACCCGGAATCAATTTTAACTCCACTTGGGAAAAAGATGCTTGAAAATTTTTTACAACTTGCGAATGCAGAGAAAAAGGAGAAGACAATGATTAAAGAAGCGATTGTAAAACTGGCAGCAAAGCAGAACCTGGATTATGAGACCGCAGAAGTTTCGATGGACGAAATCATGGGCGGAAAGGCAAGTCCGGTACAGATGAGTGCATTTTTAACCGCGATGGCGATGAAGGGCGAGACAATCGAGGAAATTACCGCGTGTGCGGCGGGGATGAGAAAGCATTGTGTACGCCTGCTACATGATCAGGATGTGCTGGAAATCGTTGGAACCGGCGGTGATCATTCCAATTCCTTTAATATTTCTACAACGTCTTCTCTGGTGATCTCGGCAGCAGGCGTTCCGGTGGCAAAACACGGCAACCGTGCAGCATCCAGCAAGAGCGGTGCGGCGGACGTTTTAGAAGCACTTGGTGTAAAGATTACCATCGATCCGGCGAAGAGCGCAGAAGTGCTCAAAAAAATCGGTCTGTGCTTCCTGTTTGCACAGAATTACCACCTGTCGATGAAATATGTCGCACCGGTCAGAAAAGAGCTGGGTATCCGTACGATTTTCAATATTCTTGGACCGCTGACCAATCCGGCAGGTGCAAACATGGAGCTGATGGGTGTTTATGACGAGGCACTGGTGGAGCCGTTAGCACGGGTACTGGCAAATCTTGGCGTGAAAAAGGCAATGGTCGTATATGGACAGGACGGTCTGGATGAGATTTCCATGAGTGCACCGACGACAGTCTGCGAAGTAAAGGATGGGGAATTTTTATCCTATGTGATCACTCCGGAGCAGTTCGGCTTTACCCGCTGCAGCAAAGACGAGCTGATCGGCGGAAGCCCCCAGGACAACGCGCAGATTGCACTGGCGATTTTAAAAGGGGAAAAAGGACCCAGACGGGATGCGGTCGTTCTGAACTCCGCAGCGGCAATCCATATCGCAAAGGGCATTTCAATCGAAGATGCGATCAGGGAAGCGCAGGAAATCATCGAAAGCGGTAAGGCGCTTGCACAGCTGGAGCAGTTTGCAGCGCTGACGAATCAGGAGTAAGAAGATTGAAAAAATTTTTCAATCGCGGGATTTGTGTCTGCGCGCACTTGGCACAAACTCGACATGCGCAAAAAGCGTGCGCAGAAATGAGTGGAAAGCATGAAAGAAAAGACGATTCTGGATACTCTCGCGGACGCTGCGCGGGCGCGTGTGGAGGAAAATAAAAAGAAAAAGCCGATGGAGGTTCTGAAAAAAGAAGCAAAGAGCCTGGCTGCAGATACCGGGTTTCCATTTGAAAAAGCGCTGGCGGCGCCGGGGATTTCGGTTATCTGCGAGGTCAAAAAGGCATCTCCATCCAAAGGACTGATTGCAGTAGACTTTCCGTATCTGGAAATCGCGCGGCAGTATGAGCGCGCGGGCGCATCTGCGATTTCCGTGCTGACGGAGCCGGAATACTTCCTCGGAAGCGATGACTACCTTCGAGAGATTGCACGTGAGGTGAGCATTCCGGTGCTGCGCAAGGATTTTACGGTGGATGAATATCAGATTTATGAAGCAAAGCTTTTAGGTGCTTCTGCGGTGCTTCTGATTTGTGCGATTTTGTCCGAGAAAGAGCTTGGTCAGTTTTTAAAAAAGGCGCATAGCCTTGGCTTATCGGCGTTAGTTGAGGCACACGACGAAGAAGAGGTTGCGCGGGCGCTGCGTGCCGGAGCGCGGATCATCGGCGTCAACAATCGGAACCTGAAGAATTTTACTGTGGATGTCAAAAACAGTGTGCGTCTGCGGGCGCTGATTCCGCCCGAGGTACTCTACGTCTCCGAAAGCGGCATCAGGGGTGCAGAGGACGTTGCCGTTTTATATAAAAATGGAACGGACGCGGTGCTGATTGGCGAAACGCTGATGAGAAGCAGCGATAAAGCGGCGATGCTGCAGGAGTTGAAGAGGGACTGCCATGAGTGAGCAAAAGCAGCGCAGCAAAGATATCATTCGAACTGCAAACATCGCAGAATCTGCACGCCCACACCTCAAGATCTGTGGGCTGTCCCGCCCTTGCGATATCGAATGGGTCAACGACGCCGGAGTTGATTTTGCAGGTTTCGTCTTTGCAAGGAGCAGGCGGCAGGTTTCACCCGAGCAGGCAAAACAGCTGCATAGCATGTTAAAAAAAGAAATCCCGGCAGTCGGTGTTTTTATCAACGAAACAATAGAAACCATTGTCGGTCTGGTAGAGGATGGCGTCATTGACTGGGTGCAGCTGCACGGGCAGGAAGACGAGGCATATATAAATGAACTGAAAAGCAAAGTCAGCTGTCCGGTGATCCAGGCGTTTTCCGTCCGGACGAAGGAAGATGTGCTGCGTGCCAGGGAAAGCTACGCAGATTACATTTTGCTGGATCAGGGCAGCGGCGGAACCGGAAGAGTCTTTGACTGGACTTTAATAGAATCTATCGGCCGCCCATTTTTCCTGGCGGGCGGGCTGAATGCAGAGAATATAAAAGAGGCTGTGCGAACGGGAGCCTGGGCGTTCGACGTCAGCAGCGGCGCAGAAACCGACGGTTTTAAGGATCGGGAGAAAATTTTCGCGTGCGTAGCGGCAGCACGGCAGAAGGAGGAATACAACTGATGGAAAAAGGCAGATTTGGAATACACGGAGGACAGTACATTCCGGAGACGCTGATGAATGAGATCATTCATCTGGAGGAGCAGTACGAATTTTATAAAAATGACCCGGAGTTTTGTGCGGAGCTTGATGATCTGTTAAAAAAATATGCAGGAAGACCGTCGCTGTTATATTATGCGGAGAAAATGACAAAGGATCTGGGCGGTGCGAAGATCTATTTAAAGCGGGAGGACTTAAACCACACCGGCTCTCACAAGATCAACAACGTACTCGGTCAGGTGCTGATGGCAAAAAAGATGGGTAAAACCCGCGTCATCGCAGAAACTGGCGCCGGACAGCATGGGGTTGCCTGTGCAACAGCTGCGGCACTGCTCGGACTGGAATGTGAGATTTTTATGGGAAAAGAGGACACGGACCGGCAGGCGCTGAATGTTTACAGAATGAAGCTTTTGGGCGCAAAGGTGCATCCGGTAACAAGCGGAACCCAGACCTTAAAGGATGCAGTAAACGAGACGATGCGTGAGTGGACAAACCGCGTATCGGACACCCACTATGTACTGGGCTCTGTCATGGGACCGCATCCGTTTCCGACGATCGTGCGGGATTTCCAGTCTGTCATCGGACGGGAGGCAAAGGCACAGATTATGGAAAAGGAAGGAAAGCTTCCGGCAGCTGTTTTGGCGTGTGTCGGCGGCGGCAGCAATGCAATGGGGATGTTCTATGAGTTTATTCCGGAAAAGAAAGTTGCATTGATCGGCTGCGAGGCTGCAGGAAAAGGAATCGATACGGATAAGCATGCAGCAACAATGGCAAAGGGAACGCCAGGTGTGTTCCACGGTATGAAATCCTATTTCTGTCAGGATCAGTACGGACAGATTGCACCGGTGTACTCGATTTCTGCAGGCCTGGATTATCCCGGCATCGGACCGGAGCACGCATGGCTGCACGATACTGGACGCGCAAGCTATGTACCGGTAACGGATGAGGAAGCGGTAGAAGCGTTTGAGTATCTGGCGCGTACGGAGGGCATCATCTGCGCGATAGAGAGCGCCCATGCGGTTGCGCATGCGAGAAAGCTTGCACCGACCTTGTCTTCGGATCAGTCGATCATTATTTGTCTATCCGGGCGCGGCGACAAGGACGTTGCAGCGATTGCAAGATACCGCGGCGAAGATATTTCAGAGTAAACCCGAAAAACAGAGGATAAAAGAAAACTTTGGCAGGCGCAAAAAACCTGCAGGAAAGGCTGTCCGAAAGACAGAAGGAAAAAGATGAGCAGAATCCAAAAGGCATTTGAAAATAAAAAGGCATTTATTGCATTTTTGACAGCGGGAGATCCGTCCCTGGATAAGACAGAGGAATACATTCTGGAAATGGAGCGGGCAGGCGCAGATCTGATCGAGATCGGCATTCCGTTTTCCGATCCGATCGCGGAGGGACCGGTCATTCAGGAGGCGGATATCCGGGCGCTTTCCGGCGGTGTGACGACCGACGATATTTTTGACATGGTAAAGAAACTGCGGGAGAAAACAGAAATTCCGCTGGTATTTATGACATATTTGAATCCGGTGTTCCATTACGGCTACGAGGCGTTTTTTGAACGCTGCCAGGATGTAGGGATCGACGGCATCATCATCCCCGATCTGCCATTTGAGGAAAAAGAAGAGGTTGATGTTGTTGCAAGCCGCTATGGCATAGATCTGATCTCGATGATTGCACCGACCTCCAAAGAGAGAATCAGTAAGATTGCCAAAGGAGCGAAAGGATTTTTGTATGTGGTATCGTCGATGGGCGTAACCGGAGAGAGAACCAATATCACCACCGATATCGGTGGGATGTTAAAAGAAATCCGCAGTGTCAGCAGCGTTCCGGCAGCGGTTGGCTTCGGTATCCACACACCGGATCAGGCGGCAGAGATTTCCAAAACGGCGGATGGTGTTATTGTCGGAAGTGCAGTTGTAAAGCTGATCGCAAAATACGGCTCTCATGCGGGCGGACATTTATACACCTATGTGCGGATGATGAAGGATGCGGTCAGCCACAGCAAATAAGCGGAAGCATCCACGCTACGGTTTCTAAACGGGCGCGGCAGGAGAAGGCGCGTGAAAAAAATCTTTTCTATCGGAAAGAATAGTGCTATAATATTTTCGAATTCTATAGAAAACTGCAAAACAGACGTCGGCAAAAGAAGAACCCGGCGGATGGGAGCCAGAGGTAAGGAGTGTGGACAAGATGGAAAAAAAGAATCTGGACTGGGCAAATCTCGGATTCGGCTATATGACAACAGATTACCGTTATGTGGCAAACTACAAAAATGGTGCCTGGGATAAGGGTGGACTGACAGACGATCCGACAGTTACCCTGAACGAATGTGCAGGTATTTTTCATTATTGCCAGGAGATCTTTGAAGGTCTCAAAGCATATACAACAGAGGATGGACATATCGTAACGTTCCGCCCGGACTTAAATGCAGTCCGTATGATGGATAGCGCAAAGCGTCTGGAGATGCCTCCGTTCCCGGCAGAGCGTTTCCTGGAAGCAGTAGAAGAAGTGGTTAAGGCAAATGCTGCATGGGTTCCTCCTTACGGAAGTGGCGCAAGCTTATATGTTCGTCCTTATATGTTTGCAAGCTCTCCGGTTATCGGCGTTAAGCCCGCGGATGAATATCAGTTCCGCATTCTGGTAACTCCGGTTGGACCGTACTTTAAGGGCGGCGTTCATCCGCTTACCATCTGTGTCAGTGATTTTGACCGCGCAGCACCGCATGGAACCGGACATATCAAGGCTGGTCTGAACTATGCGATGAGTCTGCATGCCTATGTAACCGCACATCAGAACGGCTACGATGAAAACATGTTTCTTGATCCCGCAACCCGCACCTATGTAGAGGAGACCGGCGGCGCAAACTTTATCTTCATCGACAAAGAAGGAACTCTTGTCATTCCCAAGTCTGACAGCATCCTTCCTTCTGTAACACGTCGTTCCATCGCAGTCGTTGCAAAGGATATCCTGGGCATGAAGGTGGAAGAGCGTCCGGTTAAACTGGCGGAGCTTTCTGATTTTGCAGAATGCGGCGTCTGCGGTACGGCAGCTGTTGTATGCCCGGTCGGCAAGGTGGTAGACCATGGCAGGGAGATCTGCTTCCCCAGCGGTATGGAAAGCATGGGACCGGTGATCCAGAAGCTGTATGACACTCTGACAGGTATTCAGATGGGTAAGATCGAAGGACCTGCAGGATGGGTTCATAAAATTATGTAACGAATTTATAGTTACAGTTCACTCGTGGTTTCTTGGGGGCAGATTCCATGTTCGCATGAGAATCTGTGCACAAGAAACCACGGAGGGAGCGCCGCTTTATGAGCAAAAATGAGCTGCGAAGCAGCGGAGAGCGTCGAAGACGCGTTTTTGCGAATGGCGCGGGTGAACGGTAATGATTTATAGAACAGCCGCAGGGTGCAGCAAATCTATGCACCCTGCGGCTGTGATTTTTTATTTCATAGGAAAATGCGTCCTATGAAATAAAAACGCTCCGCGAGGATGCGCACTCGGCGCAAGGGTAGATGGTTGCTAAAGCAACCGCGCCTCGGCGCGAGAATGTGCCAAGGCACATTCTTTTTTTAGAGATAACCTAACTATTTTGGGTGTTGCATTTTTTCATGGAATAGGGGATGATAAAACCAGAGATTCCGGAGAATTGCCGGACAGGAAAGAGGGAGAAACCTATGAAGAAAAAGACTGTACATATTATTTCTCATTCCCATTGGGACAGAGAATGGTACCTGCCGTTAGAGCGGCATAAAATGAAGCTGCTGGATCTGATCGACACCAACATGGAACTGTTTGACAAAGATCCCGGCTTTTACAGCTTCCACTTGGATGGTCAGACCATCGTGCTGGACGACTATCTGGAAATCCGTCCGGAAAAAAGAGAAGAGCTGTTAAGACATGTCAGAGAGGGACATTTCCGGGTAGGTCCCTTCTACATCCTGCAGGATGAGTTTTTAACCAGCGGTGAAGCAAATGTCAGAAACCTTCAGACCGGTATTCGTGAAGCAAAGGCCTACGGCAATCTGACAAAGGTTGGCTATTTCCCGGATGCGTTCGGCAATGCGGGACAGATGCCTCAGCTGCTGATCCAGGCTGGCATGGAAGCTGTTGCGTTTGGCCGCGGCGTAAAGCCGGTTGGTTTTAACAATGAATTAAAAGAAGGCGGCGAGTACGAATCCGCTTATTCTGAAATGCAGTGGCAGTCCCCCGACGGCACAAAGCTTCTGGGTATTCTGTTTGCAAACTGGTACTGCAACGGCATGGAAATCCCGGTAGATGAAAAAGAAGCAAAGGCATACTGGGAGGAACGTCTTGCAAAGGCTGAGATGTTCGCATCTACAGACGAGCTGCTGTTCATGAACGGCTGCGACCATCAGCCGGTTCAGAAGGATCTTTCTGCAGCAATTGAAACCGCGCGCAGATTGTATCCCGATATCGAGTTTGTTCATTCTAACTTCGAAGATTATGTCAAGAAGGTTCAGGCAGAGGCAGGCGAAAAGCTTTCTACCGTAAAAGGCGAGCTGACCAGCCAGGAGACAGACGGCTGGTATACCCTGGTCAATACCTGTTCCTCCCATGTAACCTTAAAGCGCCAGAACCGCAGAAACGAGGTTGCACTGGAGCGCGTATCCGAGCCTCTGGCTGTATTTGCGGCAGAAAACGGTAAGGAATATCCCCATGACCGTTTCAACTATGCATGGAAGATCCTGATGCAGAACCATCCCCACGACAGCATTTGCGGCTGCAGCGTGGATCAGGTCAACAAAGAAATCGAAGTCCGTTTCGACCGTTCCACAGAGATTGCCCATACCCTTTCCGAGGATGCTTCCGCTTATGTTGCAGACCTGACAGATACTTCTGTATTTGAAAAATATGGCGAAAACGCAGTTCCGTTTGTTGTGTTCAACACCACTGGCGACGAGCGCACCGGTAAGGTGACAGTCGTATTGGATGCAAAGCGTGACTATAACAAGTGGCTCTGGGACGGACGCCGCGATATGAAGGCATGGGAGCTGCCGGAGTACGTTGTTGTGGACAGTGAAGGCAATGTACAGAAAGCAACTGTAGAAGATGCAGACGTAAAATTCGGCTATGACCTGCCGGATGACAAGTTCCGTCAGCCTTACATGGCAAGACAGGTGAAGGTTTCCCTTTTTGCAGAAAAACTGCCTGCACTGGGATACCGTACCTACGCGCTGGTTCCTGCAGAAGCCGCTGGGACAGCTGGAAAGGGCAGCAACATCGCAAGCGATGACCGTCATCTGGAAAATGAATTCCTGAAGGTTGCGATCAACGACGATGGTACGTTGAATGTTCTGGACAAACAGACCGGAAAGACCTACGAAGGTCTTGGATATTTTGAAGATACCCTGGATGCGGGCAACGAATACATCTACTTCTGCCCGAAGGGAAATCCTGCAATTGTGACAAAGGGCACAAAGGCAGAAATCAAGCTGGTGGAAAATACCGATTTTGCGGCAAGCGTGGAAGTGACCAATGTGCTGACCGTTCCGGTTTCCGCAGACGATCAGTTAAAGGAAGAGCAGGAAGGTCTTGTAGAATTCATGAAGCGTACCTGCAAAAGAAGCAGTGAGACGACACAGATCGTTCTGCACACCACAATTACTCTGGAAAAAGACAGCCGCAGTGTGAAGTTTGTAACCGAGTTCGATAACACTGCAAAGGATCACAGAATCCGCGTGGTAGCACCGACCGGAATTTCCTGCACACACCACTATGCAGACAGCGTATTTGAAGTGGTGAACCGTCCCAACGAGCACAGCAAGCTGTGGGAGAATCCCTGCAAGTGCGAGCATCAGCAGAGCTTTGTGGGCTTAAACGATGAAAAGGGCGGCATGCTCATTGCAAACATCGGTCTGTATGAGTATGAAATCCTTCCGGAGGAAAAGAATGCACTGGCAGTTACCATCCTGCGCAGTGTCGGCGAACTGGGCGACTGGGGCGTATTCCCCACCGAGCTGTCCCAGCAGCTGCGCCATATCACCGCAGAGTACGAGATGACCTTCTTTGCAGGGGATCTGGTTGAAAGCAACAGCTTCAGAAGCGCATATCAGTTCCAGGTACCTTATACAGTTGCACAGACCAAGGTTCATGCAGGAACCCTGCCGACTGAAAAATCCTGGCTGACCTGGGAAGGCGAGCGCATGATGTTCTCCAACTTCAAGGAGAAAGCAGAAGGCACCGATCGGATGGCACGTTTTGTCAACTGCTCCGGCGAACCTACCGTTCTGCGCATCAAGAAGGACGCTTCTTTTGAAACCCTGTACTTCTCTAATATTCTGGAGGAAGAGGTTCGTCCCGAAACTGCAAATGCAGACGGCTGGTACGAAATTCCTGTCAGAGGCTTTGAGATCGTAACAGTTGGAATGAGATAAAAAATATTCTATTGCAAAAAATGGGAGAAGCTGTTGTGCGAATGTGCAGCAGCTTCTTTTGATGCATTGCGCGGAAAGCGATGCTGCGCAGCTATCGTCCGCATGCGCACAGATAGGTTGACGGATGCATACAGGCTTTCCGTATACCGGAAGCCTGAATTGCATAAATTTTGTATTGTATTATCATATTTGTTTTTTCGATGAAGCAGAAAGAAGAGGGAAAAGGAAATGTTGCGAAAGCCTGGAATTTGCCAGAAACCGGTAATAACGTTGTATGAAACGCCTGCATATGCAGCGTGTGGTACGGCTGTCGGCGCAGAGCCTACGGGCGTACCGGAAAATGGCGGTGTTGCAGATGAAATTCTCTTTGGATGGCAATATGAGGTACTGGAAGAGAAAGATTCCTTTTATAAAATCCGGACGCATTATGGATATGAGGGATGGATTGCGGCAGAAGAGTATGTGCCCATGGAAAGTGTAGGAGGTGCAGGTGTATGCTATGATGCACAAAACTCCGGTTGTGCCATGCAGCTTTTTCAGGTTTGCCAGAATATTGCAGACGTGCTGGAAGCGGAACGGGTACAGGCAAGGCGTATCACGACACTGTATGCCGGGAGTCTGATTTGGGCAGAGAAGGATTCGGCTTTAGGCGATAGTAGCGCTGCAGCCCGCCTGCTGCAGCCGGGCTGGCGACGCGTCTTTTTACCGGATGGAATGGGCGGTCTTAGGAAAGGATATATGCGGAGCCGTTTTCTGGAACCGTGCCAGGGACAGGAGCGGTGGAGAAAATGGGCGCTGCAGCGGCCGGAAGAAGCTTTCCGGGAAAGCATCGTGCAGACTGCGTATTCCTATCTCGGGACGCAGTACCGCTGGGGCGGGAAAACAGCATGTGGAATTGACTGCTCCGGTCTTGCGTTTATGAGCTATTTTCGAAATGGGATCCTGATCTGGCGGGATGCAGCGATCAAAGAAGGCTATCCGATTCATGAAATCCCGATAGAACAGGCCAAACCGGGTGACCTTTTGTTTTTTCCGGGACATGTGGCGATTTATCTGGGAAATGGAAAGATCATCCATGCGACCGGGCATCCGGAAAGCAGCTGTGTGACCTTCAATTCCCTGCGGGAAGGTGAACCGGGATATCGGGAAGATTTGAAAAACAGTATGTGTGCAGCTGGAAGCATTTTTTAAAACGGAAAATTCCAAAAAGGCGGCGAGGGTCGCCGGGAACAGTCTGTTTTTGGGCGCGGTGATCTATGCGGTGTGCCTGTTGTTTGGGATATTTGGGGTAAAAGCGTATATTTCCTCTCAGACCGTTGACCCGGAAGTTCAGACAGTTTGTGATCCTATTGCCGCTGGCTGGTATTTTTTCCGTGTTTGTCAGAAACGGACAGGCAGACGTTTCGCTGATCTGGTGGGCGTTCCCGATCACAGAGCTTGCTGCCTGCCTGGTGGGATATGCCCTGTTAAAGAAAGTCAAAAAGAACAAGGTGGAAAATTTGGAATAAGGAAAATGCAACGCCGGATTTGTATGAAAAAGTGTTCGAAAAACATCCTCGAGGATACTCTGTAAAAAGGAATTCGTATTACGAAAAGGGGGTGGAGGGATAGGGCTGCCTTAACAGGATGATCGTATGGAAAAGCAAATCCTTTTCATCATAATAGAGATTCATGCTGCCTTCATAACGCTCTACAATCCGGCGAACACTTTTCAAACCAAATCCATGCGAAGAAGGCTCTTTTTTGGAAGTTATCAGTTGATGGTTATGTGCAGTAAAAGGATCTGTACGGCAGGAGTTTATCATAGTAATAACGGCAAAAGGAGTATGTTCTTTTCGATGTACATTCAGTTCAATCAGGGCATGATCGGTTTTGGATGCAGACTCTAAAGCATTATCTAAAATATTGCAAAAAATAGCAGTAAGATCAGCATCCGGGAGATGGCGCAGGACACCGCTGCGGATATCCGTATGGAAAGTGATATGTTTTTCCTGACATTGACGTTGATAACGGGAAAGAATTACGTTCAGCATATGGTGGTCGCAAACACGGGCGCTTTCTGTCAAATCTGAGGACTGTAAAAGGGTATGGATGTAGGTGTCAATTTTTTCATATTCTTTGGCAGAATTCAAAATCTCAAGGGACTGCAGGTGCTTTTTCATGTCATGGATCAAAATACGCTGGCTCTCATGCTGGGATAAGAGCATTTTATAATAGGCAGCGGTGTCGGATTCTTTTTGCAATAGAAGCTGCATATCTGTATACTGTGCGCTTTTCTTTTGTGTATACTGGTTGATGCCGAAAGCAAAAATATTGCTGATTAGCAGTAATATGGCGCTGATAGAGACCAGAATATTGATGGAGGAAGGTAAAGAGATATACTCTCCAACCTTAATTAAGGTAGCTAAGGTAAATATTGTTGCAACCGGAGTAAATAGGAGCAATAAGCTATGCCAATCTTTTTGGGGATGATATGTTTCCTTTTTAAAGAAAAAGATAAGAAGATAAGCAGCAATAAAAAACAGCCCTTTGCTGAAAATTACAAAAATGAGCGAATAAGGGAAAATATCATAATGATGTAAAAAAGTTGGGGTGAAAACACTGAGGATACCAATCGGTAGAATTTCACACGCTGCCATCAGGGCAGAGAGGATAATAGCATGGAAACATGCCGTATACCATTTTGTCCTATGGAGGAGATATAGAAGAAGGAAGTTGATCAGAGTGTATAAAATTAAATTTAATCCGGTTAGTTTCAGAAAAGAAAAGCCCAGAAGGATGGCATATGAAGCGCTTAGGAAAGCGGCACGGATTTGGGGAGAAAATTTGGCTGGAAAAAACGTATCGGAATAAGCCCAGAATATAATTGCTTCTATGAAATAGGATAAGAAAAAAACAATAAATGTGTCCATAGTCACGCCCTGCTTTCTAAATATAATAAATAGGCATTTTTAAATTCTGTATATTTCCGCTTGGTCAGATAGGCAGTAAATTGTCCGTCCTCTAGATAAATTATGTCATGATTAAAGTTACTTACATGCTTCAAATTCACAATAAAACTGCGATGAGATTGAATAAAACAATTTTTAGGAAGGATCTCAATCCAGTATTGCATACTGTGAATAGATTCATAATCTTTTTTGGTGGTATGGACAATGATTTTTCGCCCTTGAGTTTCAATAAGAATAATATCGTTGACAGGAAGGGTCAGGGTTTCTTCTTTTGTTTCCAAGGCAATTTTCTGGGACAAAGTATGGTATACAGCAAGGGCATCCTTCAGATTACGGAACAGGCGTTGCTTCTCTAAGGGTTTGGAGAGGTAGCGGAATACATGGAAACGCATTGCTTCGTCAAGGTACTCAGAGTAAGAGGTGACTACGAATATAATAATATTTTTGTTTCGTTCTTTTAAGACATTTCCAATATATATACCGTTCATTCCGGGCATTTCAATATCTAGAAAAAGAATATCAATGCTCCCGGTATAGGATAGCAATTCTTCCCCGCTTGTAAAAGTGATAATTTTAGGAAGTATTAGGCGATGTTGCTTAAAGAAAAGCTGCAGACAGTGTTGAAGTTTTTGAATAAATAGTTTGTCATCATCACAAATAATAAGTTGCATTTGCAGAAACCTCCTGCCGAAAAAGCACTTTCTATTATATAGAAATAGAAAGGAAATGCAAGTATCCAGAATGAAATGACTCAAAATGACCAAAATTGAGTGAAAAATGTCGTTTCATGTAAATGCTATTGAATGTATTACAAATTTATGCAATTTTATTATTCATGACAATAGAATGCTCGCAGAGCGTGCATTCTATTGTTGCAAATCGTGTAGATTTATATTTTAGGATTTAGAAATAAATTATCTTTAATGAATAATACAGGAATGAGAATATGAAAGCAGAAAATAAAAAATTTAGAACCATTCATCTGTCGCTGGAGGCAATTGGGATTATATTTCATTATGTACCTACATTAGCGATTATAAAGATTGTGTTAGCAATGATATCAGGAGCAGGAACTTCTTGCTCCTTTTGGTTTATGCAGAGGTTAGTAGATGCAGTTAGTAGAAAAATTTTGAATGGAGGAACAATAGAATATATTATTTCGGCAGGGATTGGTTTTCTGATAACGATGTTGATTCCGATCATATGCAGTAGTTATGTGGATGGTATGATACAGATTGAAATGGAGAGAAAAATAGGTGAAAAATTATCAGAGGATGTAATCAGGAAATTTATGAGGATTCCATATGCGGATTTTGAAAGCATGGAATTTCAGGATACACTGATTCAAATGTCGCGAAATCCGGATAGGATGATTCTGAAGTTGTTTCAAAATACGATAATGGCGATGCGATATTTTATGATATTAGCAGGACTGACAGGGATCTTTTTGAAAGCGGGAGTTGGGATTGCAGTCAGTTTTTCAGTTTTGTTCGCGCCGTTGATTTGGCTCAATTTTAAGACGGCAGACATGATGAATAAAATTTATAATGAACAAACTATAGAGCAGCGGAAACGGGATTACTTAGAACAGCTTTTGACAGAAAAGGATTCATTGCTTGAGTTAAAGATATTTGGAGCTGTTAGATTTCTGGAAAAAAAGAGAAAAGCGTTAGTGAAAGAGGTGTTGAATCGGAGAATCAGAGTAAAGGTAAAGGCACACAATTATTATTTGATTGGAAATTTTCTGACATTTGTCTGGTTATTCTCAATTTTGGTGTTTTTATGTATGAGTGCACTGGAAGGAAGTATTACATTAGGAGTTTTTGCAGCAGTTTTAACTGCGATGGGAGAAGCCTTGGATGATTCTGAAGCGTTATATATGACTTTGCAGAAAATGAGATGGGGAACGAATGTTGTATCTCACTTTTTGAGGTTTATGAGGTTGGAGGAAGAACAAGATCCCTCAAAAAGTAAGGAAATAAAAGGAGATAACTGTATACGATTCGAAAATGTGAGTTTTACATATCCGGGAAGTGAACATTGTATTTTAAAGAATGTGAGTTTTGAAATCAAAGGTGGAGAGCATATTGCGTTGGTAGGCGTAAATGGCGCCGGAAAGTCGACCATTATTAAATTGTTATGTCGTTTATACCGGCCACAGAGTGGAAGAATTGTAGTAAATGGAATTGATTTGCAGGAATTTTCACAGGAACAACTTCAGAAGCTATTTTCAGTAGTATTTCAGGACTATAATAGATTTTATTTGACACTTCGGGAAAATGTAGCAGCAGGGGCGTTGGAGCGTAAAGAGGATGATGAAAGCGTGAGAAAAGCACTTCGCATGGCGGGAATTGAAAATGAAAAATTACTGATGGAGTTGGATTTGCCGCTTGGAAAGTTAGAAGAACAGGGGATAGAGTTATCTGGTGGGCAGTGGCAGAGAATAGCGATTGCCAGGGCTTATTTTACGGATTCCGAATTTGTGATTTTGGATGAGCCTACATCAGCTCTGGACCCTATTGCGGAGAACGCTATGTATGAAAATATAGCATCTATCCTGACACAGAAAAGTTGTATTTTTATCTCACATCGTCTGGCGAGTGCTAAGATGGCGGACAGAATACTTGTTTTATCCAAGGGACAAATTCAGGAAGAAGGAAGTCATGCGGAGCTGATGGAACGCGGCGGCATTTATGCAGATATGTATAGGATGCAGAGCAGTTGGTATGAGAATCATGGGAGTGAGAGAGAATGTGATGAGGAAAATAGGAAATATATTTAAAATATTGTTTTGGGCAGCCCCTTTTTCGACAGCTGTCACTGTGCTTTATTATATTTGTCAGGCAATCATCCCAGCGCTGTCGACTATTTTATTTGCAGGAATACTCCAAGGGGTAATTGAGTTGCAAGAAGGTAACAGAGAACTCCTGATAAAAAATGTAGCGATTTATCTTGGGATGCGAGGGGGAATGTATTTTTTGAATTATGGTTATAGTGTTTTGGTCAATACGGGGATTTTTGAAAAAGGCAGCATGTGTTTTAGGCAATTTCTGCAGGAAAAAACAGCAAGAATGCCTTTATATAATATGGAAAATTCAAAGATATTAGATCAGAAGAAGCGTGCAGAACGAACAGTTGAAGAGGATGTTCCGGCAATGGTATTTTATCAGTTTTTAGAGGCGGCATCAGCAGCGTTTGGTGTTGTAGCAGTATTGGGAATCATGCTGGACTATCATTGGGTTCTTGCACTGGCAGCTATTTTGGCAGTATTGCCATTTCCAATTGTAAAAGTTATAAGGGGGAAAAGTCATGTACGGGTAAAAAATTCACAAAGCAAGATGGTACGCAAGATGGAGTATTATTGGAAAATATTGACAGGAAAGGATAGCGCAAAAGAACTTAGAGTATTGGGATGTCAGGAATACCTATCACGACTATGGAAGAAAGAAAGTTTTCTTGTAAGAGAACAGTTATGGATGGAAAAGAAAAAGGATGCAGTATGGTGTTTCTTATGTGACATAATTCAATTTGCAGGATATATAGGAGCATTACTACTTGCCGTGGGGCTTGCCGTATGGGGACAGATGGAAGCTTGTGTATTTGGTGCATTGATTTCCGCATTATTGAATCTGCAGAATTGTATAAAAGCATTTCTGGAGGCAGTAGGAGAATTGCCGGAGCTTTTAAGTCTTTATAATAATTATGATGCATATTTAAAATTGGGAGAAGAATTTAAGGAAAAGGAAGATAAACGATGTGTAGATAGACAACCACAAATTTCTTTTAGCCAAAAGAAAATTTGTTTGGAACATGTATTTTTTTCTTATCCGGAGATGCAGAAAAACGTTCTTGAAGATATTTGTTTAGATATTTTGCCAGGAGAGCATATTGCAATTGTTGGAGAAAACGGAAGTGGGAAAAGTACATTAGCAAAGCTTATCCTCGGATTATATCCAGTTTTGAAAGGAACAATACGGTGGGGGGAGATTGATTTGAATCAGTGTATGGTAGAGAATTTGTATCGCCATATTTCGGTGGTTTCACAAAATTTTGTGAAGTATTATCTGACGTTGAAGGAAAACATAGGAATTTCATGTGTAGAAAAATTGGAGTCTGATTCGGAAATTATAAGAGTGTTAGAACAGGTTGGATTTACGGAAAAAATTTCATTAAACCAACAGCTTGGAACAGAATATGGAGGTGTTGATTTTTCGTTGGGGCAGTGGCAAAAGCTGGCGATTGCACGGGGAATACTAAGAAATGCAGAAATAATTGTGATGGATGAGCCAACTAGTGCATTAGATGCAATTACAGAAAATGAAGTATTGAATTTGTTTATGAGAGTGATGGAAGAAAAAACAGCTCTGTTGATTTCACATAGGATTGGAATTTGTTGCAAAATGGATAAAATTGTAGTAATGAAAAAAGGAAGAATTGTGGAGATTGGTTCACACGAGGAGTTATTGAGAAAAAACGGAGAATATGCCAGATTGTACTGGGCACAGGCAGGATGGTATCAAGAAAAATAGAAGTTATATATCAAATTTCGAAACAGTCGCAAAGCAACTGTCAAACTCCCGGGAATTGTATTTGCGAAGAAGCTTCTTTCTATGCTACAATTAAGTTCAGGCGCTTTGTGTGGAGTGGAAACAGAACTGACAGAGGCATTTACACAATTCGATGAACTGGGAGTGACAGAATGGAAACAACAACACTAATATTCTTATTTTTTATACTGGTATGGGGCATACTCGGAGTTACGTTTCTTTGCATCGGCATCGGATTGCATGTAAGAGGACGGAAAAAATACCTGCACTTTTCCAGTCACTGCAACGGTAGAGGATCTGCGAAGAAAAATGGAGAACGGACATGAAAATAGCAGTAATGTCAGATATACATGGAAACTATATCGCCTTGCAGCGCTGTCTGGCGCATGCGTTGGAGCAGAATGTGGATGCGTATATTTTTTTGGGCGATTATTTGGGCGAGTTTCCCTATCCGCAAAGAACGCTGGAGATTCTGTATGAACTGAAACAAAATGCTTCCTGCATTTTTATAAGGGGAAATAAAGAAGATTACTGGCTCAATCGCAGAAAAGATCAAAACTGTGACTGGAAAAGTGGAAACCGCAGTGTCATGGCAATGATTTATAATTACAACAGTCTGAATGCAAAGGATCTTGATTTTTTTGAAACGTTGCCGATCAGCCAAAGCATCCGGTTTGCCGGGATGGAACCGGTTCTGGCTTGTCATGGAACGCCTTTTGAGAATCAGAAAGCGCTGCTTTCGGAGGAATTATTCGTTCAAAAATGCGAAGAACGCTATATCATATGCGGACATACCCATATGCAAGGATTCGTTTCTGACGGGAAAAAGAGAATCATAAACGCGGGAGCGGTCGGAGTTCCGTTGAAGTCCCCGAAAAAAACACAGTACATGATATTGACCTCGGACGGAAAGGACTGGAAGCCGGAATTTCTTTCCCTGGAATATGACGTGGATACCGTAATAAAAGAAATTCACGAATCCGGGCTTTGGGATGCATCGCCGTACTGGTGCAGGATCACGGAGCATTTGTTGGATACCGGAGAGCTGCCCCACGGAACGGTCTTAAATCATGTCATGAAACTAAACGACTATCAGGACCCCTGGTATAATATTGCGGACTCCTATTGGGAGAAAGCACTGGACGAGCTGGGGATAAGATAGGGTGGAACAAGCTTGCAGGTATTGTGAACTTTGGTTTGACGAAGTTGCGTTTGAGAGGAATACCGGTTATGGTCAGAAAATTACAAAAAGCAGATATAGACAGAGTTGCCGATATATGGTTAGATACGAATTTAAAAGCACATGATTTTATTTCTGCTCAATATTGGAAACGTAATTTTGAATTGGTAAAAGAAATGCTGTTACAGGCGGAAGTCTATGTCTATGAAAGTGATCAGAAAATCCAGGGGTTTATAGGGCTGAACAACGATTATATCGAGGGCATTTTTGTTTCTGATAAAATGCAGTCTCAGGGTATCGGTAAAATTCTGCTGAATGATACAAAAGACAAAAGAAACGAATTACGCTTAAATGTGTATCGGAAAAATACACGGGCAATCTCTTTTTACCAGAGGGAAGGTTTTGAGATCCAGAGCGATGGATTGGATGAAGCTACTGGAGAAAAAGATTATGTAATGGTGTGGAAAAAGAAATAGAAAATCCCGTTTGCAGAATTACGAAAATCCAAATCCTGAAAAAGATATGATGCTCCTGACAAACTGCCGTGTCTGCTAAAAGCAAGACACGGCAGTTTACTTTGCTTTCCTCTTTTGTGGATGTATGATACAACTTATCTCCTGATTTTTACAACTTACAGTCCCCAATGTAGATATGAAAAACAAGCTGTGATATAGTATCGTAGAACCGAAGGGAGGGGTGTTCTTTCCTGTATTGTGAAAAAGCAGTATTTAAGTGCAAGCAAAAGCTGTATGATCTTGCATTCAGATACAGGCGTTAGCGTTGTTTCAGGCACATACGAAAGAAATGGAAGAAAAATATGGAGAAACGATTATGGAAGAAAGAAAAATTTTGACACCACAGTCCGTTCAGCAGGATCTGGACGCTTTGGGGCAATACAAAACAGCAGACGTGGACAGGCTGATCCGCCGCTATGTCAAGGAACAGGCGGACGCAGCTCCCCTTCGGGAACATATTTTGACGGAGCAGCAGTTTCATCGGATCTACTATTATGTAAACTTACAGCAAATTAAGGATGTGGCTGCACGGATGGCTTTTATTCACAATAATTTACTGTTTACGGATTGGTGGCACACGGATCAAATCATTCGGTATGTGGCGGCGCTGGATTTTGAAATGGCGATAGGGTATGCCCAGAAATATATCCATTCCGATGATCCATTTATTCGTCGCTGGGGCTATGTAATGTTTATTTCCCGGCTGGGGCATGGTCATGCAGAGCGGTTGCTGCCGCTGATGAAAGCAGACGATCACTATTATGTACAGATGGCGCAAGCCTGGTTGATTGCAGAGCTGACTATTTTTGAGCCGGAGGTTGTTCATCGGTGGATGAAAAGCTGTGGGCTTCCTTATTCCATCTGCGGCAAGGCCATTCAGAAAATCTGTGATTCCTACCGGATTTCCGACGATTGGAAAGTGAAATTCAAAGCTTTGCGGCCGGAACTGAAAGCAGCATTTGAAGCGTACGATTTCCTTCCGGCACAGTTGGCAAGGGATGCAAAAAAAAATTTCAGTATAAGTTGATAAAATCGGGCGCGCGGACCTCTCAATATGGAGATGCGATTGACTGGCTGATTCGGGCTGGAATTGTGAATAAGTGTATGAAATGCAGTCAGGGATTTTATCCGGTTGCAGCATATCAGGATGTGAGTGCATTTAAATTAT
>ENA-OROM01000826-OROM01000826.1-human-gut-metagenome-genome-assembly--contig:-NODE-826-length-34977-cov-10.414782_pt1 | contig 34977 bp, 17 predicted proteins | sample MGYA00242129_ERZ509050 | MGnify/ENA primary metagenome ERZ509050 (study PRJEB26280, sample SAMEA2338701) | human gut metagenome | biome: human gut; feature: human-associated habitat; material: faeces...
CGGTGGCAGTTCTGCTCCAGCAGCCGGTGCCGGACATGGCTATTGGACCGTGTACGGTGACGGCGGTGCACTGGATTTGATCAATGGCATTCGTGCCTCCGTAGGTTTAGGTGCACTGACCTGGGACGATGGCTTGGGCGATATTGCCGCCGCCCGGTGCCGCCAGCTGATGGACGATTTTAGCCACAACGGAATGACTGCCCCGGAGATTTGCGCCATGGGTGCGCCCGACGCCTCCTCTGTAGTTTCTTCCTGGCAGGCCAGCAGCGCCCATTATGCACAAATGGTCTATGAGGGCTACACCCGTTGCGCAGTCGCTCACTGCTATGATGGCGATGGCTGTCATTATTGGTGCGCCACGTTTGGTTGATAAGTAAATATAGCCGCAAAGAGGTACGACAATATCGTACCTCTTTTTTCTTTCTGTATTGTATTGGAAGGAGGATTGAATTGGAACAATTATCAAAGAGCGAAAAGCAAATCATGAACTCTTTCTGGAATAGCACTTCTCCGCTGACCGCAAATGACCTGCTTTCCGTATGTATCGGTCGCACCTGGAAAACGCGGTCTGTATTCCCTCTGGTAAAGAAACTTCTTGAAAAAGGTTTTTTATCTGAGGTTGGCTTCGTGCGCTGCGGAAAGACTTATGCCCGAACCTTTAGACCTGCAATTTCACGAGTTGAATATTGGGCAGAAGTTATACGACAAGAGAATTTAACAAGAGCCCAAGTTTCAGAATTGAAACGGCTTCTCAGTGTGCACTATAAAGCATCATAATGTCAATACCTAAAAGTCCCCCATAAGCCCACAACAACAGCCACCACATATTTACAATTGCAATCATCATTTTAGTTACCATTCGAGGAAACCGTTTATTTGCACTAAGCAACGGAAGAATCGAAGCAAACAACTGCTGCATGATAAGGATGGCACTTACAAGCAAAATCCCCGCTTCAAATACAATCATTTCCAAGTCCGCCAAACGACTTCCCCAGATAACATCTCTAAAAATGCTGTTAGCTGTGTACTCGCTCAAAAAATAGAGTATCAAGGTTAATGCGGGTAACATACTCCACAGAGCAAACATTTTTCTAGATGCCGGAAAATAGATTTCGTGTTTTCCGCATTTCATGTTTACTGCGAAAGCGACACTTGACATCACCACAACGGCAAGAACCAAATAAAAATATTGGTGGACAAAGGAAGCCACTGCCAGTAAAGCACACAGGAACAATAACCCGGCACAGCTATTGTAGGTTGAGTTTCCTACATTACCGTATGTAATATTCTGGACAATAATCGTGCGGTTATTGTTCAATACCACACCTTTTTCGAGCCTGACGCTTTCGCATGATGACGGTTTAATTGCCGACCACACAGTGGCAATAGTGGAAATAATTGTAAGAATCATCATTACTAAATCGACCATTTTATTCTCCTTTCTTACTGTTGGAAGGGTATTAGTGTGATGGTTAATCACATCAGCTATCATATTTACTTTTGTTAGATTTTCAAGGCAAATTTTCGACTTTTTTCTTTTTTCTATAAAAATAATTACTTTGCAGCATTTGTCAAGCATATCGGTATTCGTTTTTGAGGTGTACCATGCCAAAAAGAAAGAATCGCGTTTGGGACAGCAGCTAAAGCCCCACATTTATCCATTCATCCTTTGAATTTTTAATGATAAAGAAAGAGGTAAAACAGAATGAATAAACCCAGATTGCGCCAGTTTCTGGCGCTTTTTTTAGTGTTGTGTATGCTGTGCAGCACAACACTACCGATTTATGCCGAAGTTCCTACTGGGGAAGTAACGCCGGTAGAGACTTCTGTATCTGTGTCCACGCCCGAAAACGCGGCTAGTGACGCCGGTACAGAAAAAAGTTCCGATGACGCATCTTCTCTTTCTTCGGCCACCCCTGAAACAGCCCTGAGCGAAGCTGCCCAGGCATTTGTGGACGCCGTTGCCGCGCTGGACCGGGAAGGTATCTTGACCGCGATCAACGCCTGGGGCCTGGCAAGCCAGGCTTGGCAGGCCGATCAATCGAATGCCGAACTGACCGCAGCGTTGGAGGCCGCCACGGAAGCCTCGGATGCGGCGGCGGCTCCCGTCTATGCCGCGGAAGATCTCTATATGGCTCTTTCCGATGAGGAGCGCGAGATCGACGCCGTCAAGGCCGCTTACAGTTCTCTGACCGCGCTGTTCATTTCCATGCAGTTGGCCATGCAAAACCCGGTCGTCCCTGGTGGCGGTGGTGATGAACCTGATCTTGAGGAAATCGCCACTGTACTCTACGGCGATTTGCCGGATGCGCCGACCGGCAGCTATATTGGCGAATATGGGCTGCCGGTTGCCACTGGCGACACCAAAATCAGCATTTCGGCCTGGAAGCACGACTTGCTGGACGCCAGCAGCAAAGGCCGTCTGGACGCAGACGCACTGAATGAAACCAACGCTGTAATGACAGTAGCAAAGCAGGATGGCACAGATTATGCTATCGTTCCCATCGCCGTCCAGGTCGAGTACCCTGCCAACGGTGCTACCACGACGATCACACTGCCGGACAACGTGGAACTTCTGAGCTACACATCCACCGCCGATAATCTGGTTCCTGCCAGTGAAACGGAACGCACCCAAATTCTGAACGCCAGCTACAAGGATTCGTCGGCTTCTGCTTCCGGCTTTTATGTGAAGGCAACCGAAGATTTTTCTGTCACGTTCACCTATTCGGCCCCCGATGGCACCACCATGAGCAAAAACCTCAATGTCACCATCGACGGCAATGCGGAGGCTACCGCCCTCCCCGCGTCCAATAGCAACGGGGTCAGCACCTACGCCAACACCCCGCAGCCACCGTTTCCGACCGGCAAAATCACGAAGATCGAGTATGTGGTAAGTACCTGGCTGGTCTGGTTCAACGGCGTCGAAGCCTATTGTTGCGACAACGGTCTGTATGCAACTCCCGGTGGCTGCCCGACCTATTCTTTTGCATACGTTTCCAAGTTGGAACCTGGACAGTACACCCCCGGAAACCATTATGCCAACCAGGTAAACATTTGGGGTGGCCTCAATCAGCTTTCTATGGGGCTTTTGTCCAAGAGCCACGATGCAAATGATTTTGCTGGCAGCAGCTTTGCCGCCAGCGCAGCAGCCACCTACTCCACCACCGGCAACGAAGTTCTGAAAACCGCCTACGAGTATTACAACGACACCCAGCTTTGGATTATCGAACACTATCCGAACAGTGTGGCGGCACAAACCTACATGAAGGCCGCTGCTGCTCTGGAAAACAATGGTCTGGATGTTCGCCCCTATTTAGGAAATGGTGGATATTACACTTTCGCGTATTTTCCCCCTGCCGGTTATAACTGGCAGCGCATTGTCGTTATCGGCCCGGAGATCGACGAAGATGACGATACAAGCGAATTGCCCGAAACGCCGGAAATGCAATACTATTCCGCAGACTGGACGGCCCCGCCGCAGTCTGCCAGCGGCAGCTTCGATCTGACCTATACCGTACACATTGACAAGTCTGCCAACATCACCCATGAGAAGTTGGATGATGCCATCTTCAAGCTGACCCCCAATCCTTCCAGCGGCACGATCAGCGGCGGCACCTGGACCATTGGCGACCCGCAGATTGTGACCACAGTGGACGGCGCGGCCTCTGCCACCTGGACGCTTCATTACGAAGTAACAAAAACCAGCACCACCACATTGAGCGGCAAAGAAGGACCATACAACACACAGGAGGAGGCCAACGCTGCCGCCGAGGCCGCCAAGAACAACGCGATTGCACAGCTGCAAAATGAAGCCCAGGCCATGGTTGATGCAGCCATTGCTGAAGCAAAAGCTCAGCTGGCAAAAATCACGATTGACTACGAGGAAACGACTGTCCCGCACGGTTTCGACCCCACGGACAGCAGTTCTGGTTCTGTTTCTGTACCGTCCAACGGCTCTGCTACTGCTGTTGTGGCAAATCAGCCCTGGCAGGCGCATGTAACCTGGGAAAAGCGCGACGCCCTCACCGGCGGACGCATCACAGAAGATGCGGAGTATGTTTTCTATGAATGGAATGTGGACGCCAACGAATACGAGATCAGCAGCAACTACCGCGTCACGCGCCTGGAAAACGGCCTGTATACGGTGACCGTGACCAACCCGGTTTACACCGATTGGACCGAAGGTTATGTGTATTACACCCAGGACAACCTGGGCAAATTCCGTATCGAAGAAGTCACCGCACCCGCTGGATATACCGATGCCGCCCTGCAGGGGACCGATTGGGTCGAACACTGGAGCCAGGAATTTGAAATCACTACCAGCGATCAGACCTACAGCTATACCGGCGACGATGCAGACTACAACCGCCCGCAGGGGAACAAAGTCATCATCAAAAAAATCGAAGCCCATACCGGCGAGATCATCGTGGACGATGCCGTATTCACCCTCTACCAGTGGAACCAGGAACGTGGCCTGTACGAAAAAAGCAAGGACTATGCCTTTGTTCGGGACGCCGAGGGCCTGTACACGATCACCTGTCTGCATGATGACTGGTCACAGTATGAAGAAGGCAACCTGTACTATGAGGACACCCTGTGTGACGTCCGAGAAGATACTGTGAACAGTGACGGCACCACCACTGAACACTCGCAGTATTATACCGACTATGAGCCGGTCAACTTTCCCATTGAGAACCGCTCCGTCACCAACGATGGGCAGTTCGTGGTTGTAGAGACAAAGTCTCCCTACGGCTACTACGGGGACTGGACTGGCGATGAAGATCGAACAAACTTTGAGCCGGAAGATGCCGGTAAACGAGCCTACTATATTCGCCTTACCGGCGACGGCTCCACGATTACCCTCGGAAATCAAAACTATAACGCCAATGTGCTAACCGAGAATCAGGGCGGCACCTTAATTGATCTGGGGGATAATGTCGTTTCCCTCGAAGTTTTCGGAGATACCGCAGCAGAGTACCCCGAGGACGCCCTTTATAAAAACAATCCTTGGTACAGTGCCTTGACATGGGAAAAACGGGACGCATTGACCGGTGGACGAATCACCGAAGATGCAGAGTACGAGATTCAAGAATGGAATCCCGAAAAAGGCGAATACGAAAAGAGTACGCACTACCGTGTTGTACGCCTTGATAGTGGCTTGTACACTGTAAATTTAATCGAAGGCGCGTTCTTCCCAGGTTGGGTGGGTAAGCAGCAAGGCTATGTGTACTACCACCAGGCCAACGAAGGAAAATATCGAATCGTGGAACTCACTGCTCCTGCAGGTTACACAGATGCTGCTCTAATTGACGGCAAATTTGTGGAACAGTGGAGCAGAGAATTTGAAATCAACGATGGACATTTAACCTTTAGCTATACCAACGAAAATTCGGATTATAACCAACCCAAGGGCAACCGACTCATCATCAAAAAGATTGAAGCCCACACCGGCGAGATCATCGTAGATGATGCCGTATTCACCCTCTACCAGTGGAACCAAGAACGTGGCCTGTACGAAAAAAGCAAGGACTATGCCTTTGTTCGGGACGCCGAGGGCCTGTACACGATCACCTGTCTGCATGATGACTGGTCACAGTATGAAGAAGGCAACCTGTACTACGAGGATACCCTGTGCGACGTCCGAGAAGATACTGTGAACAGTGACGGCACCACCACCGAACACCCGCAGTATTATACCGACTATGAGCCAGTTGATTTCTCTATCGACGAGCGAGCTGTCACCAATGACGGCCAGTTTGTCGTGGTGGAATCCAAGTCCCCGTATGGATACTACGGCGACTGGACCGGCTCACGCGAGACCCCCAATTTTGAGGTCGAGGATGCCGGGAAGCATGCCTATTATATTCGGCTGACCGACGATGGCTCCACAATCACTCTCACAGACAGCGAATACAATGCTCACGTCCTGACGGAAAATAAGGGCGGGACCCTGATCGAGCTGGGCGACGGCAGCGTGGTGACACTCGACGTTTTCAGTCCGGCGCTGGAAGAATACGACGAAAACAACCTGTTCCGCAACAATCCCTGGTACAGCACCGTTGTTTGGGAAAAGCGCGACGCCCTCACCGGCGGCCTGGTTGATGCAGACACCACCTTTGAAATCCAGGAGTGGAACCCCGAAAAAGGTGAATATGAAAAGAGCACCCATTACCAGGTCGTGCGCCGTGAAGATGGCAAGTACACTGTACACTTGATTGGTGACGCCTTTTTTGAAGGCTGGGAGGGCAAGCAAGGCGTGCTCTACTACCATCAGGCCAACCAGGGCAAGTATCGGATCGTCGAACTGAAAGCCCCGGCCTCTTACAATCTGAAAGCCTGGGAGCATAACAACTGGGTCATCGGTTGGAGCGAGGAAATTATCGTCCATCCAGACTATCCCACCTATGAGTTCCTGGGCGAAACCGCTTCTCGCAACATGCCCTACAAAACAAAAGTCCTCATTAAAAAAGTCGATGATGCCACCGGCGAATTTATCCTGCCGGACACGACCTGGACACTGTACGAGTGGAATGAGCGGAATAACCAATATGAGGTCAGCACCAACTACAAAATCGTGCGCCGCGAAGATGGTTACTACACTGTAACCACACTGCACAGCGACTGGACACACTACGAAGAAGGATACCTTTACTTCGAGGACACACAGACGGATTACCCGGATAGCGGGCGCTGGTTCTCCAATGAAGGAAAATTCCTCATTGTAGAGAGCCAGGCTCCTGCCGGGTACTACGGCGATTACTGGCGCAACGATGAGCCTGGCACCCATTCCACGGACACCGGCTCCGATCTCGGCAAACGCGGCTATGCTTTCACGCTGACCGAGGACAATGGCACACTCTGGCTGACCAATGCAGACTACAACGCCAAGATTCTGTATAACCTGGATGAAGGCAATGCTACTGTGGTTCTCGCTGACGGTCGGCCCACCAGCGTCATCATCAACGAGAAGCAGCAGCCCTCCTATAAGCGCGATGAGACCAGCTTTGGCAATACCGCCAAATACGGGTATGTGGTGTTCGACCGCAGCCAGTACAACAAAAAGTGGGCACAGACGGGTGATGATGATACCTACACCACCAGTTATGAAGCCACTACAAGCAAGCTGGGCGACAAGATTGCCGCTCCCGAAGATACTCTTTGGAAGAACGGCAAGCTGTTCGAGCTGGAAGATTATGTCACCGATCTGATCAGTGGCCCAGTGTATTATGATATGACCTTAGAAAACATCAAGTCGCTGGATGAGGTTCCCTCTACGATGGAGTATCAGCTGAGCGCTGAAAAAACCATTACATTGGCCCTTGTTTCTGCCGACTGGCTTGAGGAACCCCGAAGCAGCTACACCGGCTTTGTGGACCTCGGCTATTCCCCCAAGCAGCCGACAGCCAACGAGACCGAAACGATAACTGCTGATGACGGCCACACCTTCACCGGCCATCTGGTGGGCATTGAACAGACTGGTGACTATGGCTGGGTGGATATGGAGATTCCCGCAACCTACTACGGCTGGCCGGATGTCAAGGGCATCTTCCTGGGCAACCTGGTTCTGCCCCACAATGACAACAAGCCGGTCTATGAGGGCTATGAGACGGAAATTTTGACCTATCTCGGCTTCAACAATAAGGACTACAAAATCGTTGATGCAGAATGGACAGGTAATTGGGAGGCACTGCCCGGCTCCGACATGATGAACCGCAGTGCCACCTTCACGATCTCCGTCTATGCCACCGGCTGGATCGCCCGATACGAAGAAGGTGAAGAAGGGGAACGCACCGGCACCGTGACGGCCTCCTACAGCTTCGAGGACACCGCCAGTCAGGAAGATGGGTTGTACCACTGGCTGGTCACCGCGCACTACAAGCCTGCCAGTGTATGGACCGTCCTGCAGGCCGCAGCGGCCGTGCTGGGCATTGGCCTTGTCATTGCTGCCGTGGTCCTTATTCTTTTCATTCTGTCCCGCAAGAGAAAGGAAAAGAAACGCACAACGGAAAAGGTGTAACTTCACCTTGATGGAGGTGAACTATGTCCAGCGATTTAAGGACGGCAATCATTGAAAATATAACCATTGCCGATTTTCTACGCTCTGAGGGTTATGAAGTAATACCACGAGGGCGAAAGCTCACCGTGAAAGGGCATGATAGCCTGGTCATAACACCAGAAAAAAATGTATTCACCTGGAACAGTCGCGGTTTTGGCGGTTCTGTGATCGACCTCTACATGGGATTGCACAGCTGCGACGCACGCACGGCCATGACCGAGCTGCGGAAGCAGCTGCCGGAGTATGAAAAAGAGCGGTCGAAGCCGCATCAAACCCACCCGGCAAAACCTCCCACACCAAAAGACAAAAAATCGGTCCCCCTTATTCTTCCCACCGAGGACAAAAACAAATGGCGACGGGTTTACGCCTACTTAATCAGTACAAGAAAAATCACGCCGACCATTGTGAAGTGGTTGGTGCAGGAAAAAACCATTTATCCCGACGAACGAGGCAATCTTTGTTATCTCGGACGAGATGGCAAAGGAGGAATCAATTACTGTGCAAGAAAAGGCACCTTGACGCCCCGCGACGGCCAAAAGGGATACCGCAACGTGGTCGAAGGGAGCGACTATCAAAAGCGCTGTGTGATGAACCATAGCCCCAGTCACACCAAATTGGTGGTCACCGAAGCGGCGGTGGACGCATGGAGCTTCGCTTCGATGCTGGAGATCCACGGCCTCGACCACAAGGCATATACTTACCTTTCCCTGGAAACAACCTACGAGGGGCCGTTGGGAATTTTTCTTGACGAAAATCCCCAAATCAGAACAATCTATCTCGCCCAGGATGCAGACGAAGGCGGCCTAAAGAGCCGGGTAAACTGCCGCAAGCTCCTGGAGGAAAGGGGATTCACCGGCAAGGTGATCGACAAACTGCCCAACGCCAATGCCCCCGGCGCGAAAGACTGGAACGATGCGCTGATTCTGAAACGCGCAGAAATGGAAAGAGAGCCTGTCGAACAAGCGCCGACCCACACCGATGAACCGACGGTGCAACCGTCGATTGGTTTAGAGCTTACACCATAAGACTGGCTCTTTCATTAGAAAACACACAAAGGAGAATACGATATGATTGATGTAAATGCTTTCACTACTGAAGTGAAAAACCAAATTCTTGGATGGCTCTCTGCTATCGGCACCAACCTGGTCTGTCCCTTAATCACCGCCGCCGCTATTATTTACTGCATTTTCCAGTTACCGCAGCTGTTCAAGGCTCACCGGGATGGCATGTCGGATGTTTTCTGGGAGTTTATGTGGAAGGAGATTATCGGTCTGGTGGTAGCGGTCGGCACCGGCGTCCTTTGGGGACTTTTGGCTGCCGGCGTGTTCGGAACCACTGTTTAATCCGCTGTGTACAAAAACCTGCTGCCCAGGATGTTCACCCCCTGGGCAGCAGCTTATTTTTTCATCGGGGATTGAAAAATGGAAGTAATCGGAAAATTTATCCTAAACCTCATAGCAGACAGTATCGCCTCTTTGATACATGACATTTTCGTGGCTCTTTTGACAGTCATTATGGATTTTGTCAGTAAAATGATCGTGTCTCTTTGGGATGATTCCGTGGTAAGTGCTATCGTGTCCTGCTCTAGTTGGATAGCTATGGGGGTATTTGCTGTCGGCTGTATACTGATGCTCTATGACATTTTAGAGGCCCGCTCAGAGGAAAAAGCTGTGTATATGTCCGCTGTTACAAAAAATTTTGTCTCTGGATTGGCTTTTGCTCTTTTCGGTCCCAAGCTGGTGCATGTGATGACAAAGGCCATATTAAGTTTGATTCAGCTTCTGAAATTGAGCGATTCAGTTACAAATTTCGAGGGAACAGAGTATGCAAACTCGTTGACCAACTTGTGGTTGTCTCCTGATCTTGTTGTCGGCAGTAGCCTCCTGGAATCTGTGATCTGCTTCTTTATTGTCGTAATTGGCAGCGGAGTTTTTATCTATAAAATCACGTTGCGCTTTGTACAATTCATCACTTTAATTGCCATGGTTCCGCTATACGAAACCAGTGTCTTGCGAGGCGATCAAACAGCCTTCTCAGGCTGGTTTCGCCAGGCTATGGCCGTGGGCTTGACTTTTTTCTTTGAGTACTTTTTTTATGCCCTGGCTATCACCTTACTGATGAGTACCGGCATCGCCAATACGTTTTTGGGGATGGGCTGTCTGCTCGGTATGGGTGGTGTGAGCCGCACGCTGGACAAATACGGTTTATCCAGCGCCGGGCCGCATATCAACCCAACGGGCATCGCATATTTCGCAGGGGCTGTCAAAGGACTATTAAAGTAGCCACCGCGTATGCAAAAGCAAAAAGAAAAACATTCGAATCATCGAAAAAAACAAGCTGTGCCTAATAGGCACAAACCCACCCAAAAGGAGGAAAAATGACTACGCAAAAGTACCTCTGTCCACCACGGCTGCAAAAGAAATTTCTTTTGTGGTGGTGGACAGTCCCGGAATTGATTCTGATTGCCACTTTGGTGGTAGCAACATTTTACCTTACTTCTTTGGAACTGATGGCTCTGACGCTATTTATTGCCATTGGTGCGGCACGGGTGGATTTTGAACACAATCTATTCGGTGCATTGCGCACAAGAACCCTTTACCACCTTTTCACAAAAACCTTTACCGCCAATGAAAAGCTCACAGCAAAAGAAGAAAAGCGCCAGCGCAAACGCCTGACGAAACAAATGCGTTCTCGCTTGCCTATCCAGGATTTAATTCAGTTCCGTTTTGCCGACAACGGCATCTATGGCGGCAAGGACGGCAAGGAGTTATTCCGCTTCTACCGCTACTATCCGCCGAACACCGACGTAATGACAGATGAAGAAATCGCGCAGGAAATCGAACAGCTGTGCCGGTTGTTCGATTCCCTGCGCTGCCCCTTCACCATGTTCGGTACAGATAAAATCGAGGACATGAGCGCCCTCAAGGAATACTACCGCAGCTTGCCACGCCGCTATGACCACATTCTGGCAGACGTAGTCAACGAGATCGAAAGCACCGAGACAAAATCCAGTGCCGTGCAGCGGGCGTATTATTTTATCTACAAAGCGCAGTCTGAGGAGGATGATATCTACACCCTGATCGTCGGCAAAGGATATAAAATTGACCGCGTAAAAAACGACGAAATGGCCGTTCTTCTGCGCAATTACCTGGTCCGTGAGTTCATCAATGTGGATATCTACACCATTGCCGAAGAAGTGAAAAACTACCCCAACATGGCAAAGGCCAAACCGGCGATCTACAACAAGGAAATTCAGCGCCGTCTTTGCCCCAACCGCATTGACTTCACCCGTGACCATGCCGAGCAATCCGGCCTGATGCGCCGAACCCTTATGATAAAGAACTTCCCGGCTCAGATTCCGCCGCGTGCCTTGTACACGGTAGCCAGCATGCGGGGCACTTCTTTCACCATGCGAATGACCCCTCTCCAGAAAGACAATGCGCGAAAGCTGATTGACGAGCAGATTCGCAACAAGGCCGTGATCGGCGGCAAAAGCCAGGCCACAGAACAAATGGACGCAGCCCAGGAGACTATGGACATCAAAAACTTCTATGCCGAAGTCACCCGGAACCAGAATACCATTTACAGCGTCAACGTCTATATCGAGATTTACGGCAAGACGCTGGAGGACCTGGCGACCCTGGAGCAGCAGGTGAAGATCGAACTTGCCGGTGTCGGCATTACCTATGACCAGCTGAACTATGAACAGCGCAACGGCTTTTCCTCGGTACAGCCGCTGGGCAGCGACCACTTTATCCTGTGTTCCAACAATTTGCCCAGTAAAACCGTGGCAGCCCTGTATCCGTTCAGTTACTCCAGCCTGATTCACCCCCACGGCATGCCCCTGGGCCGCACCGATCGCGGCGGCCCGGTGTATGCCGATATCTTCCAGCGGGATGACCAGATCACCAACGGTGTGTTTTTCATTTCCGGTTCTGCTGGCCAGGGCAAGAGTTACCTCCAGAAGAAAATCCTGACCTTTATGGTGACGCGCGGGGTCCATTGCTACGTCATGGACCCGGAAAACGAATACAGCGATGTCACACGCGGCCTGGGCGGTGTCGTGATCGACTGCGCTTCCGGCAACCACAAAATCAACATCTTCGAGGTGCGCAGAATTAAATTGGAGGATGATGTAGAGGAAGGAGCCGAGCTGCCGGAGATTTCCAATGAATCGCCCATGTTTTTGCAGCATCTTTCCTGGCTCAAAGATGAGTTCCGCATTATGATGCCGGAGATGCCGGACAGCACTCTCCGTGCGCTGATGATTCTGGTCCAGGGAATGTATGCGTCGGTGGGCATCGATCAGCACACCGACTTTGACCGGTTGCGGCACGAGGACTACCCCACATTCAGCACGCTGTATGATTTCGTGCAAAAGCAGTTGGGCAAAAACAGCTACCCCATGCTCACCAAAGAAATGATTTCTGAGGTCCTGTTGTATATCAATGACCCGACTTATGGGGAACTGTCCAACATCTTCAACGGAACGACCACCATTGACGTAAAGAACAATCCGCTGATCTGCTTCTCTATGGGCGCTCTGCTGGAGGGCAGCGAACAGCGCCTTCAGGCCGTGGAGAATAACCTGAACACCTACATCTGGTCTATCGTGCTGCTACGAGAGTTCCAGGTGCTTCTCAGCTTCGATGAGTTGTACATGTACCTGGAGCAGCCGCTGATGGCCAAATACATCAGCTATTTTGCCCGCCGCAGCCGCAAGTATAACGCCTGTATCGGTGTGGCCACGCAGCAGCTCCAGGACTGCCTGGATGAATCGGTACGACGGTACAGCTCCCCGATCATCAACATGTCCTCTTTCAAATTCCTGTTTTACAGCGGACAGGTTGATCTCCAGGATATGAAAGAGGCATTGAAGCTGACGGATGGCGAAGCCGCTTGCATCAGTGTTTCCAACAAGCGTCACTGCCTGCTGAAAGCAGGTAACGGAAAATACTACATGGAAGTGGGGACGCTCCCCTTTGAAGCCGAGTTGTTTGGTGACAAAGGGGGCATCTGATGCCTGCCAAGATTGCGATTCTCATCGCGCAGAAACTGGCCGATGAGAGGACCCGCAAAATCATCATCACCATCGTGGCGGTGGTGCTTTCGATCATCTTTCTGCTGGTCGCCGGTCTGCAGGCAATCATTGCGCTGTTCACGATAACCCTCTCCACGTTTCTCACCGAGGACACATCCCTGGTCGGCCAGACCGTAGCGCTTATGGACGAAGCCAGGGATGCCTATGTGGATGAGCAAATGGCCGAGTACCGGCAGCGGACTGACCGTAACGGTAATGAATACCGCAACGTCATTCTGCAATGGGAAAACGGGTTTTCCAATAACGACAAGGAAGTTCTGACCATCGTTTCCTGCTATTATGAGCAGGATTGGGAAACGGATATGTCCCCGCTGGCCTGTTGGGTCGCATTGAAAAGTGTTTCCTTCTCCACCAGGGAGCGCGGGCCATATTCCTGCGGTGGCTGCATGAGCCGGAAGGTGTGCGACGGTCACCCCGATGGTAACGGGGGAACCTATCACCACAGCGATGACAGCGCCGATTGCGATAACTCCCACACAGAAAGCTACTGCCCCGGAGATCACTACGACTTGTATGTGACGGCTCGTTTGCCTGGCTGCGAGAACTGGAGCGGAGAAAGCGGTGCCACTGAACAGACCATTGCCCAATGGGAAGAACTGTGCAGCCCCTCTTACACCGGCGAAAGCGAAGTCATGGAACAGTACCTGCAGGAGCTGCAGGCGGCGACGCTGAATGACGATTGGGAAGGTTGGTCCGAAGTCAATATCGAATGGACCAAAGTGTTGTATCAGACCGACTGGGAGGACCTGTATGGTGTCACCGTCACCCAGGTCGGCATTACCAACACAGACAGCTTTACCCCGTCTGAAGATTACACCGGCGGGATCACCGGCAGCGGCAACGGAACTTTCATTATACCGCTGGCCAGCTACAGCTACATATCCTGTCACTTCGGAGAGCCGGATGGCTGGACAGGCGCACCACACGGGGGAATGGACTTTGCCGCCGGTTACGGAACGCCGATCTATGCCGCCGCTGATGGCGTGGTCGTGAAAGCCGGTTATCATAACAGCTGGGGCAACTACGTCAAGATCTACCATGGCGTTGTGGACGGCAATCAAATCTACACTCTCTACGCGCACTGCTCCTCCCTGGGCGTTTCTGCCGGTCAGACCGTGACCCAGGGTCAGACAATCGCAGCGGTGGGCAGCACCGGCGACAGCACCGGCAACCACCTGCACTTTGAGGTGTATGTCAACAATACTCGCGTTGCGCCTGAGAACTGGCTGTAAAGTCTGCAATACAGGAAGCAATACACAATATTACGCAGAAACGATTCTTTTTTCTGTACTGCAATACACACTACAAGCAGGCGAGAAGAAAAAACTAACGATGATAAGCGTAATATTTTGATGCTTTGGTTTTGAGGGTTTGAAAAGGTTGCGACAGCAATACAAACAGCAATACAATAACAGGAAGAAAAACCGCGCTGCACTGCGGCGCGGTGTGTTGCTGTATTGCACCTGTGCAATACAGCTTTATCCTGCATTTTCCCAACCACTTTCCAATTTTCATAAAAAAGGGGAAAATCGTATCCCCAGAAAGGAGCCACGTAATGGAAAATAAGTCAAAGGGTCGTGTGGCCAGAGCGTATAGGATCAGTGATGAGACGGTAGAAACCCTGAAGGCCATAGCTGACAAAGAGAACTGCACAGAAACTGCTGTTATCGAGAACGCCATCCGCTACTACAAAGACTACCTGTATATGCAAACTGACGGGGCCTTCATCAATGAGAGCGTGAAGCGCACCTTCCTTGCCAGCGTCAACCTGATGGAAACACGACTGAACAACCGCACCAACAAAGTGTTATCTGAACTGGCGATCCAACAGGCTATAATCTGCCAGGTTCTTGCGCACGAACTGGAAATCAACCCCCGCGCGCTGGACAATTACCGCCGCGCCGCCGTGGAATACTTGAAAATGAATGATCGTGTGTTCCGGCTGGAAGATATTTTGGAAGAATGAGCCTATTTCTCTTGCAAAAACGCCGGATAATTCCATCGAATTATCGAGAAAAACAGGTTGTGCCTAATAGGCACAACCTGTTTTTCTCCGTCCGAAAGTGAGGTGAGACAGTGAAAGTCAAAGCAATACTCAACTCCGGCTATTTTGCCAATACCCGCCATGCCACAAACTACATTGCGTATATCGACCGGCAAAGCCCCATCTTCGACCAGAACGGTACAGAAAAAAAGGTGCTGTCCGCGCAGGTGGAAGTGGAAGCCCCTGGCAACAGCACTGTATGGCGTCATGTGTACTCACTGAATGCCAGCGATTGCGAGCGGCTGGGGGTAGATCGAAATTATATGAAAAACCTGATTGCCCTAAAAGCTGACGAACTGGCGAAAGCATACAACATTTCCCCCAACCATTTGCGGATGGTATGTTCCTGGCATAACAAAGACTTTCACCCTCATCTGCATTTTTTGGTCTGGTCAACTGATAACCGGGAAGCGTTCATACCGCATCGAGAAAAAGAGGCTGACAAAAGCGCGGCGCTCAATGCTGCCACGCGCAAAGTCAAAAGTAGTTTCACCAATGAAATCTTTCGCGGCGATCTGGAGTATCTGAAAGAAGAAAAAAGCAAGCGCCGCGACAAACTCAATGAGCAGCTGCGCAAGCTGGTATCCAGTGAGTATCTGGTGGACCGTGAAATCACCGACGCCCTAAAGGATTTGGGGAAAGAACTGCGGGAAACACCCGGCAAGCACACATACAAATTCTTGCCGCCGCAACTCAAAGCCGAAGTGGATAGCGTATTGGAAAAAATCATGCAGCGGGACCCGATCTTGCGGTCCATGTATGAAGAATACCTGGACAGTCAAAAAGAACTGGCCCTGACATACGCCTCCTATGAGGAAACATTGGACAAAAAGTTTGCAGAGATCGAAAACAGCTTTTTTCACCCTTATTGCGGTTTTGAAGAACGCCGGGCGGGCCGCGCCGAGGTGACCAGGCACAATATCATTATCCATGCAGCCGAGCGGTATGTTCGGCCAACAGTACAGGAAAAAACAGCTTCGCACGCGCCTCAGAAAAAGTCAATCCCGGCTATGACTTCGGTGGGAAATGCTGCTGCGCTCTCTCTGGCTGGTAAACCACCAAACGCGCCAACAGTACAGGAAAAAATAGCTTCGCACAGTGAGCCGGAAAACGCAACCCCGGATGAAAAGGTAGAAGGTTCTGACTATCAGGAAAAAAGCCCCTCCTATGCAGTGCAGAACATGCTGTTTCGTCTGGCCAAAACACTGAACAGCGATCAGCAGCAGGCACAAAGAAAGAACCGGGCGGCCCGCGTCGCCAATGGTCTGACCGGCGAAAAACAAAATGTACGAAAGTTGAAAACCGGGCTTTCCGATGAACGCAACCTGTCTACCATCGAACTATAATAAAAGATTTGTGCCTAATAGGCACAGTTGATTATTCACGAATCACCGGCACATTTTCACCCTCTTTTTGCATGGGAATTTGCGCATTTGGGGACAACACACTCCGAAATGGCTTTTCTTTGAAATCCCCCTTGACAAAATCATGAGATTAAGCGAAATTGTGTGTAGGAGAATCACACGAAGCACGCGGAGGTACACTTATGAACATCAGCATGCAAGCCTTGGAGGCTATGACAGAACAAGAACGGCTCGACTGGTTTGAAGATATCCCGGAGCAAGAGCTGCTGGCGCAGCTTGATGCCATGGCGGAGCCGGAGCGCCTGACATTGCTTGAGAAAATCCCGGAAGAAATCCGTTGTGGCATGGGCTTCCTTTCCGATCAAGAAATTGCATATCAGGAAGCACGCACCCGTTATAACACAAGCTGGCCCGCGGCTGCTGATTTTGGCGGCTTCAGCGGAAAATACGGGCAGCAGTATAAAGATTGGTTGGAAGCCTACTGCCCGGAGGAATTTTGGGAGCTGGTCTGCAAGGGCGAATTGGCGGCCCTCTGCCAAGAGAAAAACGTGGAAGTCGGAGACTTCGTTGAGGACACTGTAAAGGCTTTGCTTGCCAACAACCCCGCCCCGGACCAGAACACCCAGCCTTTGGAGCATGTTGGTCACATGAACGCCTTGAAGGCCCAGGCAGAAGAACTGGCCGAACCGCTGATGTTCGGCGGCTGCCAGAGGGGCGAACTGGGGGTTCCCAAAATGGCCCGGCCTGTCGCAACCCGTGGACGGGCCAAAAACAGATTTTTCGATGGCACACAGGAGGATTGGGAAGCGCTGGACCGTGATGCAGACAGCGCTTCTGACCAAGAGTTCACCTTGATCGAGGAAGGTGAAGCATCGCCCTTCTAATATATTGCGAATACTTCCATCATGGGGAGCAGGCTCTGTCCTGCTCCCTTTTTCTTTTGGGGAACTTATGAAAGGGGTCAGCCGATGGAACACAAAACAAAATATAGGCAGCTAACAGAGGCATATTTGCATGCTCTTGGTGTAATCACAGAAAGCCCCGCCACCTGGGCAGCATTTCTCTGCTCGGCGGCGTACACCTATGAGGAGCGATTTCAAAGCCAGGTGCTTTTGCACCATCAACGACCAGGAATAAAGGCTGTCGCAACGCTGAATCAATGGGACCGTGAAAAAAACCGGCATATTATTCGTGGCTCGCACGGAATCCCTGTTTTTGATGCAAAACATCCAGAATGTCTTACGTATGTCTTTGACTATCAAGACACGGCGGGGCGCAGCACCCCCGGTCTCTTCCCGTGGACCGTATACGAAAGCAAATCGGGGATTGCGCGGCACAACCTGCTCAGACGTAGTGGAGAAAAAAGCCTGGACAGCTATGTGCATACCAAAGTACAGCAAATCGTAGATACTGAAGTAAAGTCTGAAACGTCTGCCGCGATGCGTACCGAGTTGCAAAAATTCCTTGAACAAAGCGCAAAATATGTGGTCTATACTCGCCTCAATATGCCGGTGGATAATCTGGATACCAGCGCCTTTTCTTTTGCAACGCAATATCAAAACAGGCCCAAAGTGCTTGAGCGGTTGGGGACACTACTCAGCCATTCGCTGGTAGCGTGCCTGTCCCCTGTCCGCGATATAGCCCAAGCCATGCACATGACTATGCCCCCGCCGGAGGGCCTTGCCGTACAGAAAAAAGATACGAGAACCCGCAGCGTCCCGGAAACATCGGAAGTCACCGCTGAAGCATCGCCGGAAGCGCCCAGAGAATGGGGTTTTTATGTAATTCCCGATTTGAAAACCTGGGCCACAAATTCCTCGGAACGCACCCCCATTGAACATTACGAAACCTTTGAGGAAGCCAGGGACCGATTCGCCGCGCTGCGCGACCAACCCTATAACAAAACCAACGATCTGAACGATGACGGCCAGCCCTATGCCCATCTGACATTGGGCCTCGAAAGCAAAGACAAATTGAGTTCCGTTGACATCCTTCAGGTACGGGCGGGCCAGAATTATCTTGTGGAGGATTTTACCCGCATGCAACGGCTGCGGGCCGATTCTGTAGTGCTAGAAAATCTTTCCCGCGTGGCAAGGGAAATCGGCTTTGACCGGGTGCGGCCCTATGTGATGGAGAACGGCAGCTACAAAGCCTTGCCGGATATGCCTTTCTCCCAATGGGAAAACCCGTATTTCACCGTCGATTCCCCGGAGCAGGGCGATACCTTTACTATCTACCAGCTAAAAGGCGGGTCGGAAACACGGGACTATCGCTTTGAGCCTTACGAGAGTTTGCAGGAAGCTGGGCTGGCCATTGACCGGCAGAATTACGATCTGGTCTACACAGCCCCCCTGGATGGCAAAACCACGCTGGAGGACATCTTCCGCACATTCAACCTTGACCGTCCCCCTGACTTCACCGGCCATAGCCTTTCCGTTTCCGACATTGTTGTTCTGAACCGCGGTGGGGACACTAAAGCGTATTACTGTGATAGTGCTGGATTTGTAGACGTTCCCTCCTTTCTGGAACAGAAAATTGAAACCGCTGTTGACCAGCCGATAATCAATGAGGATGAGATCAGACGCGCTCTTTGTGATGGAAGTGGTTTTGAAAATGGCAAAATGCGGATTCAATACTATTTTTCCCAGCCGGTATTGCCGCCGAGAGAAGAAATGGTTCGCTGGCTAAAAAAAGAATATGGGACAGGCGGCAGGTCGTGGGACTTTGCCAACGGCTCCCGCGGATGGCTTGATTACAGCAGCAGCGGCTTTGAAATCCAGTGTAATACCGATAATGGGCAGATAAGCCACACACTGACATGGCAGGAAGTTTCCAGCCGACTGCAAGAACTGGTGCAAAGCAACCGTTATCTCACAGACGCAGAATATCCCGAATATGAGGAATGGCTGTCAGCCCGTCAAGCAGAGCAAGATAAAAGGGCAGCCGACTTGGAACAGGCCAAAGAAATCATTCGGGAATACTGCACCGAGAATGGCTTCGACCCACCAGAATTTGAAGATCTCCGCCACATTGACCTGGCCTATTCCTCTACCGGCGAAGGTGACCATAGCATCAATGTCTATGTGGATCTCCTTCACCACAAAATAGTCTATAACGTCGATGGAGAAAGAATCCTTTCCGCGCAGTACGCTTCGACGGCAGAATTGGTTGAACATGAGTTGTCCGGGGTAACCTTTGATGAACTCATCGGAACAGCTGAGCAAGAGTACCAGGAAAGGAAACGTGAACAGGCTATCCGTTCTGCTCCCCAAAAGCGTCCCTGTATTCCTGGCGATATTGTCTATTTGGAAAACGATAAGGCTTTTATTGTCCAGGATATTGGCGAAGGGGAGATTCTTCTGCAAGACCAGGAACTTCCCTTATTCAGCCGCTCTGTGAGTAAGGAAGAATTTTCCCGGCTTCTGGAACGGAACGAGCGAAACAGCCGTCTGCAGGCCCCAGCCACTCCCAGCATCGAAACCTCCGAAAAGACGAAAGAATCTACGGCCCCGGAGCAAGTTCAGCCTCAGCCCATCCCACAAAAGACCGCTGTAGAAATACCTATCAATGGAGAATGGACGAAATTCCAGACGGTAGCAGACGCCGAACAGGCCGCCTATGAGGAATATAAGGCAAATATCGCCCGTAACGCACAAAACTATAAAGCACTGCCGGATGAGCAAAGAGAGCCGGGCGGGCCAAAGGCCCGGTTCCAGGACAATATCAGCGCCCTGCGTCTGCTCCAACACCTGGAGACAACCGGCATGCAAGCCACCCCGGAACAGCAGCAGCTTCTCGCACGATATGTGGGCTGGGGCGGCCTGGCAGACGCCTTTGACGCACGAAAGGGCAACTGGCATAAAGAATATCAGGAACTGAAAGAGCTGCTTCCAGAGGCCGAATACGAGGCTGCCAGAGCGTCCACGCTTACCTCCTATTACACGTCGCCGGAGATCGTTCGCGCAATGTACAGCACACTGGAGCGTTTTGGCCTGCAGGGCGGTAACATTTTGGAACCGAGCATGGGTGTGGGTGCGTTCTTCGCAAACAGACCGGCCAGCTTCAATGAAAGCGCACATCTGTTTGGCGTGGAGATTGACCCTGTAACTGGCCGCATTGCCAAGCAGCTGTACCCTAAAGCCAATATCCAGATTTGTGGGTATGAAAAAGCTGTATTGCCGGACAGCTACTTCGATGCAGTGATTGGTAACGTCCCCTTCGGTCAGTACAAAGTAAATGACCCTGCATTTAACCGATATAACTTCCTGATACATGATTACTTCGCAGCCAAAAGCATTGACAAGCTGCGTGTAGGGGGTATCCAGGCCATAATCACGACCAGCGGCACGATGGATAAGCAATCAGAAGATGTGCGAAAGTATCTTGCAGCCCGTTGTGAGCTGATCGGTGCAGTGCGCCTGCCGAATACGGCCTTTAAGGCTCTGGCCGGTACGGAAGTGACAGCCGACATTCTGTTTCTTCAGAAACGGGAGCACATTCTTGACCAGGACGTATCCTGGTTGCACACAGGAACAAATGCGGATGGCATCCCCATGAACCAGTATTTCATCGACCACCCGGAGATGATTTGCGGAAAAATGGAGATGGTCAGCGGCCCCTATGGGATGCGCCCTACCTGTCAGCCTGATACCAGTACTACGCTGGAGGAGCAGCTGCAGGCTGCGATGGGAAGGTTGAATGCCACGTTGGTGAAGACAGAGCCGGTTATTCTGGAGCAACAGCCAGAAGAGGCAGCTACCCTTCCTGCAGACACTGATGTACGGAATTATAGCTACTGTATCCGTGACGATAGGATTTTTTTCCGTACTGATTCGGTTATGCGGGAAGTCATCGTAAACGCCACCGCACAGGCACGAATCAAGGGCATGGTCTCTATCTTGGCGACCACCCGGGAGTTGATTCAGGCCCAGCTGGACGATCTCCCGGATGAGACGATTGCACAGCTTCAGCGCCGGTTAAATCAAGAGTATGACGCCTATACGGAAAAGTATGGCAGGCTCAACAGCCGCGCCAACGCTCTGGCCTTCCGCGACGACAGCGGTTATAGCTTGCTCTGTTCGCTGGAGAATTTCGATGACGAACACAATTTCAAGTCGAAGTCGGATATGTTTACAAAGAAAACAATCCGGCCCAACCGAGTGATTGACCATGTGGAAACGGCCAGTGAGGCTCTTATGCTGTCTGTCCAGGAACACACCAGCGTCGATCTGCATTACATGGAGCAGTTAACCGGCAAAACCCGTGATGAGCTTCTGCAGGATCTGACCGGCGTAGTGTTTCGCGTGCCAGGTGAAACAACGGCTGCAGGTGAACCGCTCTACCAGACCGCTGAAGAATATCTCTCTGGCGATGTACGCAAGAAACTGGCGGTAGCTGAAATTTTCGCCAAACAAGACCCCAGTTACCAAGTCAATGCGGATTCACTGAAAACCGTTCAGCCCAAAGACCTGACGGCATCTGAAATTGAATTACACCTTGGAACTACCTGGATTCCTCCAGAGGATATCAAGCAATTCATTTTGGAGACGATGGAGCCAAATCGCTGGGCGGCACAATCTATAAAAGTCAGCTACAACCGGCTCAACGCCACCTGGAACATCGAAGGGAGTTCCGTAGACAGCTACAGCTTGAAGGCTACAACCACTTTCGGTACAAAGAGAAAAAACTTCTATGAAATTATGCGTTGCAGCCTGAACCTGCAAGCTGTCAAGGTTGTAGATTATATCGAGGACGTAGACGGGAAGAAGAAGGCTGTACCAAACGTCAAAGAAACTCGCTTGGCCCAGGACAAGCAGCAACAGATTGAGACCGCCTTTAAGGATTGGATATACCGCGATCCCGTCCGGCGGCGGCGACTGGTTGATTACTACAACACCCACTACAACAATTTGAGACCCCGCGAGTACGATGGCAGCTTTCTGCGTTTTCCGGGTATGAACCCGGAGATCTCGCTCAGACCTCACCAGCGCAACGTAGTAGCCAGAATTTTGTTTGGCGGTAATACTCTAGTAGCTCACTCAGTTGGCGCAGGTAAGACAATGGTTATGGGCGCTGCCGCGATGGAGAAAAAGCGCCTGGGGCTGTGCAATAAAACACTAATCATTGTCCCCAACCACCTGACCGAACAAATGGGCAGCGAACTTCTCAGTCTTTACCCCAACGCCAATATACTCGTTTCCACAAGGCATGACTTTGAGAAAAATCGCCGCAAGCTATTTTGTTCTCGTATCGCCACCGGCAACTATGATATCGTGATCATGGGACACAGTCAGTTTTCCCGGATTCCGCTGTCAAGCGAAAGGCAGCAGAAGTTCCTGCAGGACGAGATCGAACGGTACACGCAAGAAATTGCCAGCGCAAAAAAGGAAAAAAGCGGGCAAGATCTGACCATCAAGCAAATGGAGGCCACCAAAAAACGCCTTCAGTCGCATTTGGAAGAACTGATGGATTCTCCCAAAGATGATGTGGTGACATTCGAACAGTTGGGCGTCGATTCACTCATGGTTGATGAGGCCCACGAATTCAAGAATCTCGCAGTCACCACAAAAATGCAAAATGTTGCCGGTATATCGACCTCAGAAAGCCAGAAAGCAACTGATCTTCTGATGAAAACCCAGTATTTGGATGAAATCACTGGCGGGAGAGGGCTTGTTTTCTGTACTGGCACCCCAATCAGCAACTCACCCGTTGAGCTGTATACCATGATGCGGTATTTACAGGCCAGCACTTTGCGTGCCCATGACCTGCTCTCTTTTGATGCCTGGGCCGCCAACTTTGGACAAACCACAACCTCCATTGAACTGGCCCCGGAAGGTACTGGCTATCGTTCGAAAACACGCTTTTCGAGATTTTTCAACCTCCCCGAGCTTATCAGTATGTGGAAGTTGGCCACCGATGTACAGACTTCCGATATGCTGAACTTAAAAGTTCCCGAACTGGAAGGTGGAAAGGCCACAGTTGTTATGTGCCCTCCTACGGAGCTGCAAAAGGAAAGTATCCAGGCTCTTGGAGAGCGCGCCGAGAAAATTCGCGCTGGCAATGTGGACCCACACACGGATAATATGCTCCGCGTCACCACGGACGGCAGAAAACTGGCTCTTGATCAGCGGTTGATGAATCCGCTTCTCCCGGATGTTCCCGAAAATAAAGCCACCGCCTGCGTCGAGAAAGTCTTTGAGATATGGAAAAATACCGCAGAGGCACAATCTACACAGCTGATCTTCTCAGACCTGGCCACGCCAGGCACCGGCGAATGGAACATTTATGACGATATTCGCAACAAACTGATCGCAAGGGGGATACCGAAAGAACAGATTGCGTACATCCACGATGCCAATACCGACGCCAAGAAGGCCACTCTATTTGCAAAGATGCGTGCTGGGAAAGTACGCATCCTGATGGGCAGTACCAAAAAAATGGGTGCCGGAACCAATGTGCAGACAAAATTGATTGCACTGCATCACCTGGATGTTCCCTGGCGTCCCTCGGATATTGAGCAGCGCGAAGGGCGGATTCTGCGCCAGGGCAACGAAAACCCCACGGTACAGATCTATCGGTATGCTACAGAGGGGAGTTTCGATGCCTACTCCTGGCAGCTCATTGAGCAAAAGCAGAAATTCATAAGTCAGATTATGACATCCAAGTCGCCCGCCCGTTCTTGCCAAGATTTGGACGAAATCGCACTGTCCTACGCAGAAATTAAGGCTCTGTGCGCCGGCAATCCTCTCATCAAAGAAAAGATGGAACTGGACAATGAAGTGGCGCGACTGAGTACATTGCGCTCGTCCCATATGTCGCAGATATTTGAGCTGCAGGATAAGATCGCTATTGGATATCCTGCCTCCATCCAAAAAGTCGAAGAATCTTTGGATGCGGTTTCCAAAGACATCGACGTTTACAGGGCCAATAGCCGTTTCAATCCAGACGGCAGTGAGAAATTTTCCGCTATTGTAATGGGAACAACCTATACGGAGCGCAAAGCTGCCGACGCTGCTCTGCGCGATGCTCTCCAGGGGGCCACAGCCGGTGACGTCATCATCGGTCAGTACAGAGGGTTCAATATCCATGCCTATTATGACGCCAAAGCGGTCAGCTTTATGGGATATCTACAGGGTACACAAAAATACAGCTTCGAGTTTAACCCAAAAGAAAACTTTTCCTCGTTCCGGCACCTTTTGGAAAAGTTATCTGACACACAGGCTCAGGATCAGGAACTGTTGACGGCGCTGAACAAAAACCTGGAGGATGCAAAAGAAGCTGTAAACCAACCTTTTGCGTATGAGAAAGAGTTTCAGACCAAGCTGGCCAGGTTGAACGAACTGAACACCATCCTTAACCAAGAAGGAGGAAAAACAGACGTGCATCCCGAAATACAAGAACTTCAAGCTAAAATTGATCAAACTTATGCCGCTATGGCTGCCGATCCGCAGAAGTATCTGGAATACTTGAATTTCCGCGGTCAGTGCGTTGGCATGGGTGTGGAAAACAGTGTGGCGGTGTTTGCTCAGAATCCAAAAGCCACCTACTGCCCCAGCCCGGAAGCTATCGGCTCCCCTAAAGTCAAACCTGGAGAGGAAGATCGTTCTATCTCTGTTTTGCGCACCGATGGGATAGAGCGCGTCTATGCTTTGGAGCAGTACGATCTGCCCGAAAGCGAATACCTGGACAACGCCCCGCTGCAATGGACAGAGGCCCAGCACAGCGACCTGATCCACCGCGTTGAAGATGCAGCGCAGTTGGCCGATATATCTGTTTTAAGCGATCTGCGGCATGGCACAGGATTTTTTGATGCGTCCCGAAACGTCATACATATTCGGGAAGGAAACAACAGTACAGAACAACTGAAAAGCCTGCTGGAAGGCTATTCCGAGGCTGTGATTACCCGGACAAGTACATCCGACAAGCCGGTGGCCGAACTGGAAAGCGCCGCCCTGACTGCGCTTCTGCAGGTGCGCTGCGGCGTGCCGATCGATGACCAGTTGGCCGAAAGAATCACCGCCGCCTTGGAAGACGCCGGAAATGTGGGCGGCTTTAGTATGCGGGACAGCGTAGCGCGGCTCCATAACGCGATGGAGTACTGCGTTCGGTATGCCGAGCTTGAACAGACCAGCGAACAGTACCAGGCTCAACAGATTGAGCCGGAGGAACTGACCCCGCAAAGCGAAGCCTTTATGGAAATGATGTAAGGCAGGTGATTTTTTGAAAAGACTGTTTCGCCCGTTGCTGGTGCTGGTCATTGGCTATGCCCTGTTGACGGGCTTCCAGCTGTTCCTGCAGATACCTATGGATTGGCGGCTGGCGGTTAGCAAATTTCTGTTGGCCATACTGGCCACGGCAGTCATTGAACTGCTCAACCGCCAGCCCCTGGCGGTCCGGGATGTAAAAGCCGGACACGGCCAGCACGGCGACGCCCACTTTATGGAGCCGGAGGAAGTCAAGCGGGTATACCAGGAGATACAGCAAGGGCATGAGACACAACCGGCCATGCTTGTGGGCGCATCCAAAAGCACCTGGCTGGTTGATACGAGTGACCAGTCTGTGCTGATGGTCGCCCCACCTGGTGCCGGTAAATCCACCAGCCTGTATATCCCAACTATCACCTATAATGCCAGGGTTAATCTGCACACGCAGGACGCGCAGGGAATTGGCCAGGGGGCCAGCATGGTGCTGGTGTCCGTTAAGGATGACCTGTATACAATTACTGGTGCCGAACTGAAAAAGTGCGGCTACCGCGTGCTGAAGCTCGATCTGCGAAACGTGTTTTGCTCCTGCCATTTTAATCTTTTGTACCGCGTCAACATCGAAATCGACGCCTGGCGCAAAGAGCGAGACGCCAAGCGGCGGGCCGTGCATTATGCCACGGCAGAACGCTATGCCAAGGTCATTGCCAGCGCGATCATCGGTAATACCGGCTCTGTGAACAGTGGTGACAGCAGCGAGTATTTTAACGAGACTGCCCGTGGCCTGATCACCGGCCTGGTCCTGCTGGTGTCTCAGTACGGCCAGGACGGTGAGCGCCACATCGTCAGTGTTTTTAATCTGATTGTCGAACTGGCAGGGGCAGATAACCCGGAGAAAGGGAACACCGTCCAGAAAAGCCGTTTGGCTGCCATGCTGGAGGGGGTTACCGACCGGCGAATTAAAGGCTATATCAGCACTACCACAAGCGCGGATATTCGAACCACCCTCAATATCGTTTCTTCGGCGCTGTCCAAACTGCTGAAATTCGTGGATGCAGAGCTGGAGCAGCTGATCTGCACCCACGACAACGATCTGGATGCCGAACAATTTATCGAGAGGCCCACAGCGATCTTCCTGATCGCGCCGGACGAAAACGAAACCAGGCACTTCCTGGCATCGCTGTTCGTCCGTTTCCTGACCGACGATCTGATTGCCCTGGCCGAGCGTCAGGGCGGGCATTGCCCTCGTCCCTTCTACTATTTTTTGGATGAGTTCGGCAACTTTCCGGCAATTCCCGGCGTCACCAGCCTGTTCTCCGCTATCCGCAGCCGAGGCGGACGCATCCTGGTCGCGGTGCAAAGCTACAGCCAGTTTCTGCTCAAATATGATAAAAACGTCACCGAGATCATCAAAGACAACTGCCAGATTTTGCTCAACACGTTTGTATCGCCGTCGGCTCAGGACACCGCTACCAGTATATCCAAAATGCTGGGCGACGAAACCATTCTGACCGGCTCCTCCTCTCGCTCTGACGGCAAGACCACCAGCAGCCACCAGCTGATGGGTCGCCCTCTGATGTCCCCTGCTCAGATGGTGCGCATCCAGCGTGACACATGGATCGTCGAGAAAGCCGGGTACGCCCCCATGAAAACCCATCTCGAGGGTTACTGGAAATACTTGTCTTTGGCTCCCCAGGAACAGGACACCACCAGCGAGAACGACTACCTGGAAATCAAGTTACTCAGCACGGAATCTCTGCGACAGGCTCTAGGAAGTGCCCCGGCACGCCCTCACGCACCCTCGGCAGCTACCAGAGAACCGCGCCGCAAGCTGGGAGCTTCCCGGCGCGAAGCGGCAGCACTGTACCCCGGAAAATTTAATCCGTAAATAACAACAATGCCCCAGGCAATCCGTTTGCCTGGGGCTGCTTTTTTGGAAGGAAGAACACCATGTTTGTAAAAATTTATAACGGCTTATTTGATTATGGGCTAAAACCCAAGGAATTGATGGTATTTTTGTTTTTATCGTACTGCCAGAACTGCCTGGGCACAGCGACCGTCCGCAACGCCACCATACAGCAGCGGTGCGGTCTGAGCGAGAACACGATCCGCTCCGCCGTGGCCGGTCTGGAACAAAAGGGCCTGCTGGTAGTGTCTGCCCGGCAAGATCGGGATGGCCGCAGGATCTCCAATCAATACAAGCTCCGGCAGCTGTCCGGCGCATGGGGCAAGCTGCCGGTAGAAGCATTCAACCTGGATAAACGGGATTTTGCCGTGTATACCTACCTCTGCCGCTGCTCCAACAGGCAGCGCAAGGCGTTTCCCTCGTTTTCACACATGGCCACCGTGCTGCACATGGCCATCGGCACAGTGCAAACGGCCATCAAGTCTCTGATGGCCGCTGGGAGGCTCCTCAAAGCCGCTTTCCGTGCCGGGAAGCACAACCTGTACATACTCGTCGAAACGGTCGCACAGGCGCTCCCAGGGGCCAATCCTGGCGCACAAAAAGAAAACCGCCGTGCTGGAACACGGCGGCAAAAAATCGAGATGCTGCTGGCAAGCATAGCAAGTCTCATTTCCAATTCCAAAATACTACACGAGATCGGTGCTTGTCAAGAGGTCTTACTCGTTTTTCTGAAAAGGGTATGTCAAAATTTGCGGAACAGTAATAAGACTAATCCCACTTACAGTACAAAAGAAAGATATTTTTCCCTCTCCAAATTAGCAATAAGGGGAGAAGTGCGCCTTTCGGAACTGCCTGAGCCAGCGGCAGAGGTAGGCGTACACGGCAAAGTCCCGTTTATCCAGGCTGAAGGGTTCCGCGTGTGCTCCGCTTTTCGTGCCCACGGCCTGCCTGATTGCTGCGCCCGATTATTTTTTTCTTTGTACTGTCTTTACAGTCGTTGTCACCAACGGAGATAGCAGGTATAATTTAAGCAACAGGGAGTGACTTTTGCATGAAGATGGTGTTCATCAAATTCAAGCCGGATGGCAAAGAATACGGGTTCGGCGTGCCGGAGGACTACAAAGGCAGCGCCGGGCTGAAGCCTGGCAGCTGGGTGCGGGTGCCCGTCCCGGGGTGTCGCAAAAAGATGCTGCGGGTGGTGGTGCGCGTTGCCGAGACTGAAACGCCGCCGGAAGGGTTGAAGATGATCGGCTACTCCGGGCGGCAGATTGCGCAGACTGCAAACAAAAAAGCCCGCCGCGCCGCACACCAGGGCGGTATCATCTACCTGGCAAAAAAGGCCAAAGCCGAAAAGCGGACCATGCTGGGCGGCAGGCCGATAGACCTGGCCTGGGAGGCCGAAAAAGCCGCCTGGATTGAGGACGATCTGGACATCGAGCCGTATCTGGCCAAGGGGTACAACACCGACGAGGGCCTGCCCAAACTCACCGAGCTGCGCCTGGGGATGCGCATGGGCTTTGATGAAAGCAGCTACGATGACCCGACCTTGCCGCTGCACATCATCAAGAAGCGCCGCGTCCATCAGCTGCGGGATTGGGCCAGAGAGCAGGGCTTGTTGCCGCCCATGTACTACGAGGACCCTGTTCACGGCATCGACAAAAACCAGTTGCGGGAACTGCTGATCGGTATTGCCAACGGCATTATGCCGGACACCTACGGCCTAAAGCTCATCAAGCTGCACAAGTGCGGTCCCCGTGTCTTGCGTGAAATGCGCCTGTGCCGCGAAGCCGGTATGACCGGCAAAGAAATTCGCCCCTATTGGGCGCTGGGGGTCAAAAAACTGCAAGAGGTTCGCGCCGCATTCCTGGCGGCAAAGGAAACAGACGACGGCCAATGATACAGCCCGGGCTGGCGCTGCAAAACGCTTTGTGCCTAATAGGCACAAAGCGTTTTGATTGTCCTGTCGTTATTTTTCCCATTGAAATTTGCAGAGTTGTGTGTCGAACAATCACGCCCGAAAATATAGTGGAGCGAGCAGGAAGCGGGAAAAAATATGCAAGCATTGTAAATAAATATATTGACATCGCGCGCAATGTCTGCTATAATAGTTACAGAATCAAGGAAAGGAGATTGCACTGTATGGCGAACATCAACATCAATATCCGCATGGATTCCGACTTGAAGCAGCAGTTCGAGGCTTTTTGCAATGATGTTGGCATGACGATGACAACGGCATTTACCGTTTTTGCGAAAAAGGCGGTCCGGGAATATCGAATCCCCTTTGAGATTGGAGCCGAAGTTCCGAACGCCGAAACGAAAAAGGCAATTGAAGACGCCAGAAAAGGTATTGGAATGAGTAAGGCTTTTTCTTCCGTAGAAGAACTCATGGAGGATTTGAATGCTGACGATTAAGTATCAGGCCGCCTTCAAGAAAGACTACAAAAGAATTGTAAAGCGCGGCTATGATATGCGCCTGCTGGAAAAGGTGATCGAGCTGCTGGCCAACCAGAAACCGCTGCCAGAGAAGAACCGGGATCACCAACTTTCCGGGGACTATGCGGGATGCCGCGAGTGTCACATCACCCCGGATTGGTTGCTGATCTACGAAGTGGCCGATGAGGAATTGATTTTGTACCTCACCAGAACCGGCTCACACAGCGACCTTTTCTAAGCCCTATTATGCAGAAAAAAAGAAAGCCAAGCGGCTTTCGTCGCTTGACTTCCTTTTCGAATCTGCTTATAATAGTCCCGATAAGAACTCCACCCTGGAAGCCACCTTTCAAATCTGGCAACCAGTAACCACAAGGCTAAAAATCCAGCAGCGTTGTGGGGTAACGTGGTACTAAGCAATACAATCTGTGTTGCATATCTGTATGGTTATAAACCAATTTCCGTTTGGTTTATCGCCTAAACAGTGTACAATACAGTTTGGCCTTTGTCAAGGTACAACAGACCCCCACCGTTGTGAAATGGTTGGGGGTTTTTATCGTTGTACCTTGAAAATCGAATATGTTGTTCCTGTGAGAAGTATTTACTTCTTTTGTACTGTGGTCGGCCTCAGAAGCCGCTGGGATGCAACAGACCCCGCCATCAAGTACAACCCTCATAGGCAGAAACCTCCCAGCCGGGATGCTGGGTCGGGGGAAAGCGGGAGAACACCCGCTGGCAGGAACACTATGGAAACACGCTTTTTTCTGATTTTCAAATCGGATTAACAGCGGTGACTGTATGGGTTGCCGCTGTTTGTGCGCTTTGAAAAAAGCGATACAAACAAAAAATGCACCGAGGCATCTCTGCCCCGGTGCGGTGCATGGTGCGCCGGAAGAGACTCGAACTCCCGACCTTCTGATTCGTAGTCAGACACTCTATCCAGCTGAGCTACCGGCGCATATTCTCTTGACGTTCTCGCCGGAGAACGTGTTTTATTATAGCGCCCACCGCCCGGAAAGTCAAGCGTTTTTTTCAAAAAACTCAAAAAATTCTGCAAATGGGCATCTTTCACGAAAATCAGCAGCCTGCGGGGCGGGTTTTCAGCTCTTTGCCGTTGTCTGAAAACGAACATCGAATTGACAAATACTTTGCAACATTTTATAATATAGAGTAGATTTCGGATTACGAACGATGGCGTTTGCAATCGCAGCCGCCATCGGCTTTTTTATTCTCCAGTCTGTCCGCCTATTGCGCACAAGCGTGTACGCACGGTACAGAGCGTTAAACGAATAAACCGAAATCGACCCCAATTTGTATTCCATTAAGAAACGGAGTGGCACAAAACCATGGCGAAGTACATCGTCAAGCGCGTGGCAATGGGCATTTTCAGCGTGTTCATCGTCGCGACCCTTACCTTTTTCATCATGAACCTGGTCCCCGGCGGCCCGTTCGTGGCGGAAAAGTCCATCAGCAAAGCAGCCCAGCAGGCCCTGGCCGAAAAATATGGCCTCGATAAGCCCCTCGGCGTGCAGTACCTTAATTATATGAACAGCCTGATCCATGGCGATATGGGCCTGAGCCTGAAACAGCGCGGCCGTACCGTCAACCAGATCATCTTCTCCAAGCTGCCGGTCTCGGCCCGTACCGCCGGTCTGGCTGTGGTCGTCGCGCTCTGCGTCGGCATTCCGCTGGGCTGTCTGTCCGCGTATAACCGAGGGAAGTGGGCCGATAATCTGATCATCGTGTTTGCCACCTGCGGCATCGCCATCCCGAGCTTTATCTCAAGCGTCGTGCTTTTGTACACCTTCGGCATGAACCTGAAGCTCCTGCCCACCGTCGGCCTGAATGAACCGGCGGCCTACATCATGCCCGTGACGGCGCTGGCGATTTATCCCACCGCCTACATCACCCGCCTGATGCGCTCCAGCCTGCTGGACGTCATGGGTCAGGACTACATGCGCACCGCCCGCGCCAAGGGTGTTTCCAGTGTGAAGATCCTCTTCAAGCACGCGCTGCGCAACGCGATCCTGCCTGTCATCACGTATGTCGGCCCCATGCTGGCAGGTCTGATGACCGGTTCCTTCGTCGTGGAGAAGATCTTCTCCATCCCGGGTCTGGGCCGCGACTTCGTGTCCGCCATCACGAACCGTGACTACATGATGATCATGGGCACCACGATCCTGCTGGCGACCCTCGTCATCGTTGCGAACGTCGTTGTTGACATCCTGTATAAGATCATCGACCCGCGCATCAAGCTGAAGTAAGGAGGAGCAGACACATGGAAAATCTGAAAAAGAATCCGTTGAGCCTGCAACTCAACGTTGAGGACTTTGCCCCCGCGTCCAACGACGAGAAGAAAAGCCTTGTCGTCATGCGCGAGAGCGTCAACTTCTGGAAGGACGGCATGCGCCGTCTGCGCAAAAACAAGATCGCCATGGTCAGCCTGGTCGTCATCCTGCTGATCGCCTTCATGGCCTATGTTCTGCCCAGCTTCTGGCCCTACAGCTATGAGCAGCAGATCAAGGGCAGCAACAACCTGGCCCCGTTTGAGTATTCTGCCGCCGAGCAGAAGCTCATCGACCAGGGCGAGAACGTATTCCCCCACATTCTGGGCACCGACCGTATGGGTCGTGACTTTGCCGTGCGTGTCATGATGGGCACCCGCGTCTCCCTGTCCGTCGGCCTGCTGGCCTCTGTGCTGGTCCTGCTCATCGGCGCGACCTACGGCGCCATCTCTGCATTTGCGGGCGGCTGGATCGATAACATCATGATGCGTATTACCGATATTCTCTACACCATCCCCGACATCCTGCTCATCATCCTGCTGGCCATGGCCATCAAGGAACCGCTGGAGGGCCTGGCCACCAAGCCAGGCTTCGGCTGGATGCAGAAGCTCGGCCCCAACATGGTGTCCATCTTCATCATCTTCGCCCTGCTGTACTGGGTCGGCATGGCGCGTATCGTCCGCTCCCAGGTCCTGACGCTGAAGGAGAGCGAGTACGTCACCGCTGCCCGCGCGCTGGGTGCCTCCGGTGGGCGCATCATCAAGAAGCACCTGCTGACGAACTGCATGGGCACCCTGATCGTCACCACCACCCTGCAGATCCCGTCCTCCATCTTCACCGAGAGCTACCTGAGCTTCCTCGGCCTCGGCGTTGCAGCCCCCATGCCGTCCCTCGGCTCGCTGGCGACTGACGCCGTCAAGGGCATGAACACCTACCCGGTGCTGCTGATCGCCCCCGCGCTGATGATCAGCATCATGATCCTGGTTTTCAACCTGTTCGGCGACGGTCTGCGCGATGCGTTTGACCCGAAGCTCAAGAGCTAAAGAGGGAAGGAGGAGCAACATGAGCGAAAAAATTCTTGAAATCAAGGACGAACGCCTGTCCTTCTTCACCCCCGCGGGCGAGGTCAAGGCGCTGAACGGCGTGTCCTTCAGCATGAACCAGGGCGACGTGCTGGGCATCGTCGGCGAGTCCGGCTCCGGCAAGTCTGTCACGGCCTACTCTATCATGGGCCTGACCGCCTACCCCGGACGTCTGGTCGGCGGCACGGTGTGGTTCAACGGCCACCAGATCGACAAAATGACCGAGAAGGAGTTCCGCAAAATTCGCGGCAACGAGGTCTCCATCATCTTCCAGGACCCCATGACGAGCCTGAACCCGGTGTACACCATCGGCAACCAGATCGTCGAGGTCATCCTGCTGCACACCAAAAAGACCAAGCAGGAAGCCTGGGCCCGCGCTAGGGAGCTGCTGGAGCTGGTCGGCATCAACGAGCCGGACCGCCGCCTGAAGCAGTACCCGCACGAGCTGTCCGGCGGTATGCGCCAGCGCGTCATGATCGCCATTGCGCTGGCCTGTGAGCCGAAGCTGCTGATCGCCGACGAGCCGACCACCGCGCTGGACGTGACGATCCAGGCACAGATCCTGGAGCTGATGAACGACCTGCGCCACAAGCTGGGCATGTCCATCATCATGATCACCCACGACCTGGGCGTTGTGGCCCAGATGTGCGAGAAGATCGCCGTCATGTACGCCGGTCACATCGTCGAGTACGGCACGACGGACGAAATTTTCTACAACCCCCAGCATGAGTACACGAAGGGCCTTATCAACTCCATCCCGAAGCTGAACGCCGAGGAAAAGGAGCGCCTGGTGCCCATCGAGGGTCAGCCCGTTGACCTGCTGAACCCGCCCGCAGGCTGCCCGTTTGCGCCGCGCTGCAAGAGCTGCATGAAGGTCTGCCTGAACAAGATGCCGCCCAGAACCGAATTGAGCGACACCCACTACACCTATTGCTGGCTGCGCCAGAAGGAAGAATTTGAGAAGGGGGGCAAAGCCTGATGAGCGAGAATCTCGTTGAAGTAAAGCATCTGCAGCAGTATTTCCCCGCCGGCGGCATGGGCAAGAACAAGCAGTACGTTCAGGCCGTGGACGACGTGAGCTTTGCCATCCGCAAGGGCGAGACGCTGGGCCTGGTCGGTGAGTCCGGCTGCGGCAAGACCACGACGGGCCGCACCCTGCTGCGCCTGTATGAGCCTACCGACGGCACCATCATCTACGACGGCAAGGTCCTGTTTGACAAAAAGGAAAAGATCGCCGTTGATATGCTGCCCTACCGCCGCCGTATGCAGATCGTGTTCCAGGATCCCTACGCGAGCCTGGACCCCCGCATGACCATCGGCGACATCGTCGGCGAGGGCATCGACATCCACCACCTGTGCGCCAACGCTAAGGAGCGCCATGACAAGATCATCTCCCTGCTCGAGCGCGTCGGCCTGAACAGTGAGCACGCCAACCGCTACCCGCACGAGTTCTCCGGCGGTCAGCGCCAGCGCGTCGGCATCGCCCGCGCCCTGGCTGTGGACCCCGAG
>ENA-OROM01000837-OROM01000837.1-human-gut-metagenome-genome-assembly--contig:-NODE-837-length-34495-cov-4.464344_pt1 | contig 34495 bp, 31 predicted proteins | sample MGYA00242129_ERZ509050 | MGnify/ENA primary metagenome ERZ509050 (study PRJEB26280, sample SAMEA2338701) | human gut metagenome | biome: human gut; feature: human-associated habitat; material: faeces...
CAAAAGTGCTTTTGCGTTACTCTTGACAAGAGTAACAGAACCGAGGACGAGCAAGTTTATGAGATTGGAGGTGTATATAATGCAAAGAACGATAAGCGCAATGGTGGGTAAAGGCTCGGTCAATCATAACAGCCGCAAGTTCAAGGCGGAAAATGTTGATGGTAGCAGAACGCATTTGAATATTGATTACTGTAACGAGCCGATAAAGAAAATCTATCACGAATTGTTTGATGAACCGCTAAAAAGATACAACGAAAAACAGACAAGAGCCGACCGTAGAATAGAAAATTACTATGAAAAAATCAGAAATTCTAAGCAAGAAAAACCGTTTCACGAACTGATTTTGCAGATTGGCGATAAGGAAAATATGAGTGCCGAAAGCAAAAACGGACAGCTTGCACGGCAGGTTTTAGATGAGTATTACCGTGGATTTCAAGAGCGAAATCCCAACCTAAAAGTGTTCTCTGCTCATCTGCATATGGACGAGGCGACGCCCCATTTGCATATTGATTTTGTTCCGTTCACAACCGGAAGCAAGCGTGGACTTGATACGAGAGTAAGTCTCAAACAAGCGTTAGCCGCACAAGGTTTCAAGGGCGGAACTCGTGGAGATACCGAGTGGAATCAATGGGTATGCGTAGAAAAGTCCGCTTTAGCTTTCGTAATGGAACGGCACGGAATTGAGTGGGAACATAAAGGCTCGCACGAAAAACATTTGTCTGTTCTTGACTACAAAAAGCAGGAACGGGCGACGGAACTTGAACAATTAGGTGCTAAAATCGAAGAAAAACAAGCTGAATTTAATGTTTTATCCGAGCGAGTGTTAAATTATGATGATGGTTTGGAAAACTTAAGAAATGTGGAAGAAATGCTTGATAATGCACCCGAATATCAACTGTCCGAGCCGCAAGGTTTTATGTCTGTAAAAGCATATAAAACTAAAATTGCAGAGCCGCTTATTCAAAAATTAAAAGCGTTAATCAAGACGGCATTGGCTCGTTGCTTTGAGGGTTGGGACAGTTACCATAGATTAAATATCACGAACGGCAACCTATATCGTGAGAACGAAATGCTGGCTAAAATCAACAGTAAGCTGAAAAGCGAAAACGAAAATTTGCGTTCGGAAGTCAAAGATTACAATCTTTTGCGCAAAGTTTTCGGACATAAACAGATTGACGAGTTGCTTGAACAGGCAAGAAATATCAAAGGTCGCAAGCGTGAAAATTCACGCTCAAGATAAATAAATTTTTGGAGGTAAACAAAATGGCAAACACAATTTTTGAACAAACAGGTGGTACTTATACGCAGGTGGGCGACTATATGTTGCCCGATTTATTACCGGCAGAAGAAGAAAAGCAAGCGAATATCGGCGTTTGGGCAATGCGACATAAACGATATTTGAAACAAAATCATAAAGTGCTTTACTACAATTTGCTGACAAGCGGTAAACTCAATTCATATCTTGCAGATATTGAACAACAAGCAAGTAATATGTTTTCTCGGCTGGTAAATGACTTAGCCGAAAAAGAAAATGTAACCGAAGGACTCAAAGCAACCGATATGATGTTGTGGGTGCAAAAGATGAATAATATCCGCAATAGAGCAACAGAAATTGTAAATGCAGAATTGATTTATAAAGTTTAGAATAATATGATTACGTTAAATTGATTAATCACCTAACATATAATTTGAACGGTTATAATTATATTTATTTAATAGTTATTTTATAGAAAATGGCATTACAACCGTTTTATTATGCCGTTTTAGAATATATTAATCTATAAATACATAACCAATATGATACTCATAGACTAATTAGAAGTATTTTATAACTTGATTAAAAGGGGCGGCATTTTACAGTGTTGCTCCATTTTTTATTATTACGATATGATACGATGCTAATAAAACACTATTATTTTTTCATTTGTGCTTGTTAATTTCAATTCAATATGATATACTTATTGAGGTTAGAAACGAGGTTTATGTATGGATATGTTTTCAGTTTTAAATTATCAAGGTAGTAAAAAGAACATATTAGAATTTATACATCAAAATACAAACAAATTCTTAAAAGATGATTCAACGATTTTGGATATTTTTTCTGGAACATCGAGCGTAGGTTACAGCTATAAGTCAAAATACAGGGTATACGCTAACGATTGTGAATTGTATGCTTATATAATTGCGAAGGCTTTACTATCTTCTTACTATATTGATTTTGGTAATATTCAAGATGAGTTTTTAGCTCATTATAATGAAAATTTGAAAAATCAAAGAAAAGTGTATTTGGAACTTGCAAATGAGGAAGCAAAGTGTTTACTATTAAATAATGCAGATGGATTAATTGAACTTTATAAATTGGTTCCCACTGTGTGGACAAAAAAAGTGCTAATTGAAACTCCGCATTGTTGTTATGAATTGTTTACTACATATTATTCAACTAGTTATTTCGGTTTAACTCAGTCAATGCAAATAGACTCAATTAGATATGCTATTGATAGATATTCAAACGATCCGATATATTACGCTATGCTGACTTCACTGTATTTTGCTATGAAAGAATGTGTATTTTCAAAAGATGGTCATATGGCGCAACCCCTCAATAAAGAAAAAAATAAAACTCGACTGTTAAGTCAAAGAAAAAAAACAATAATTGATATTTTTATTACCAAACTCAAAGAATTTTCGTCGAGTAGCTTTGTTAATTCGCCGTATAAAAATAAAGCGTTTAATTATAATTTCTCGGAATTATTAAACTTAAAAGATATTCAGGATAATGTTTCCTTAATATATGCTGATCCTCCTTACACAGATATGCAGTACTCAAGATATTATCATTTGTTAAATACTGTAACTGGATATGATTATCCTTCATTGACAGTTAAGGGTGGTACTTATACTAAAGGATTATATACTGATAATAGGTATCAGTCTAAACTTAGCACAAAAAAAGACTGTCTGATGACATTTTCGAAATTAATAGATTTTTCAAAAGCTTATAAAAAAGATTTGGTAGTTAGCTTTGCATATCCTATTGATATTGAAAGGCAAAAAACTGATCGCTATGTAATGGAAATAGATGATTTAATTAGCAAATGTTCAAGTGCTTTTGGATTTAACAAAACAGAAGTTGTAACTCAAAAGTATGTTCATACAAACAATAGAAACAGTACGCAAAAAAAGGTAAATGAATATTTGATTCTTTGCAGTGGTAAATAATTGGAGAGTATTATGCCGATAAATATAGAAGAAGTAAAAAATAAAATACATAACACTGTTGCTACAAACAAAAATGATTTGTACAACTCTAATATTTATTGGTCTCAAAAGCCATACAATATCTGTGATATTCTAATTGAATCATTTAGCCAAGAGGGAGATATTGTTTATGATCCATTTTTAGGTTCGGGCGTTACATTGTTAGAAGCAATTAATTCTAAATATAACCGTATTGGAATAGGATGTGAAATAAACTCAGCTCCTGTGTTTTTAGTGGAAACATTACTTAAGGAGTATGATGTATTAAAGTTTGAAAATATTTCAAAAAAATTTATAAAGAAAATAAAAGAATTATTGCCATTTTACGAAACAGAATGTTCCGAATGTGGCTCAAAAGGAATAATAACATCTGTGATTTTTGATAAGAAGAGCAGAGAGTCTGATATTGAAATAAAAACAATAAATTATCGTTGCACTTGTTCATCTAAACTTCATAAAAATTGTAGCGAAGAAGACATTTTAAAAATTAATGTTGACCATAAACTAAAAAATATAAGTGATGATATATTAATTGCAAACAGTAAACTTGCTGTATATGATAATCAGCCAATTAGTCAAATTTTCACTAAGAGAAATTTTGCTGTTTTAGATGAAATAGTCGGAATAATAGATGAACTTGAAGGCTATAATGAAGTATTCAAATATATTTTAATGTCAGTTCTTCATTTGTGTAAGATAACAGATAAACATTCTAATTCTCAATGGCCTCTTTGGATACCAAAAACGGATTGTGTTGAGAAAAACATTGTTGATATTTTAGAAAAAAAGGTTAAAGCTTTTAAAAAAACTATTATTTATTTAAATAAAAATTATAGTTGTTCAAAAAATTATAAAATCTTTAATAAGGGAAGCCAAAATATTACTGAATCGGATATAAATGATGAATCTGTACAATTAATAATTACTGATCCACCGTATTTAGGACAAGTTGCATATTCAGAGTATATGCAGATATATAAATCTTTTTTAAATTTAGATTTCAATATAGTAGATGAAATTGTTGTTTCATCTGCACCCTCAAGAAACAAAGATGAAGAAAATTATTTTTGTTTACTTGAGAATGTTTTTGAAATATGTTCTCATAAACTTAAAAATGGTGGTATGTTTTGTATGTATTTTCACGATTCTAATTTGGATGTATGGGATAAAATTATTGGTATATTATCTAAGTATCATTTGAAATATTTGACGCAAATACACATACCTAAGTCAAATACATTAAAAAATATAATTAGTCCGAAGAAGTCGTTGAACGGAGATTGTATCTTATTTTTTGTAAAAGATAGGAATATTATTTTCGAGCAAAACGGAAAAGAAGATATGGATGAAATTGAAGATAATATTGTTAGACAGTCAAAGTTTTTAGTCAAACAGGCCGGAGCACTATCAACTCCTGAATTATATGACAATGGATTGATGGAAATATTAATTCAAAATGGTTGGTTAACAAAAATTTCGAAAAAACACAAATCGTTAGTCGAAATTTTTGAAAAGCATTTGAAGTGGGATTCAAAAATATCAAAATGGACGCTATAAAACAAAGCCCACCATTGCTGGTGGGCTTTGTTTATTCACATTTAAGTATGCTATTGTAGTATTGATCTGGAAAATATAGATTTAATTTATCCATTACTTGCTGACCATCCCAGGCGCCAATATCTTGTTCTCTAGAAATTATTAGTCCATCTCTTGTATATCCCGATGTGGTAACACAAATAGCAATATCGGCTCCACGTCTATCACGTTCTGCAACTAATCTTTGCATGGGCTCAGAACCAACATCAGCTACCCAACGTTTACATTGGAACAAATACAGTTCTTTCTTGCCAAATGAATTTTCTTTTTTTGCAAGTAGATCTACCCCCAGATCACCGGCGCCGCCCATTACAATTACATCATGATATCCATCAGCTTCAAGCAGTAATTTTATCAACTCTTCGAATTGAGTTCCGCTCATTAATGATATATCAATCGCCTCATCATTTTGAACAATAACTTGTTTTTTTCTTTCATAAGATTTGCCATCGGTTGAACAGTACGCATTGATCAACCGTTCAATGCCTTGCTGATGTCTTGGATCGTCAATGAATTGATTGATCGTTTTCGGGTCGCCTGTACATAATGTGTTTGCAATTTCAAAATATAAATCATCAAGTACAAAACTTCCTTTTTCAGATAATAATTTATCAATGAAAATTGGTATATAATTGTAAAGCTTGGTAAATAAATCCGTTTTATCTTCAATATCTAAATATAATTTGTTACTGTCTATTCTAACTGCAGCGTTTTGTTTATCAATAACAAAATTATCTCGAATAGTTTGATTGATTATTTGTTTATCAGATTCTGAAATACAGTACTTTTCTTTTCTTAAGATGGTTTCTGCAATATATGATACTGCTTGTGTAATATTTATATCTGTGTTGCTCTTATTAATTTTGTCATATACCAGTTTAACACATTCAAATTCATAATTTTTGTTGTTGATATACCAGTATCTATTTGCTTTATCTAATTTTTCGAAAATAATAATCATTTCGTTTGATAAAGTATTTTTATAGGCAGATTGTTTTCTTAACGACGGATCATCTTTATCAATGCCGATTCTTGTTATATATTCAAATCCATTTTTTCGTGCAAGATTTATTATTTCCATTAAAGTTGAAAAGTACTTATTTTTGCCCAATTTTACAGTACATACAATCAGTCCATTAGTTTTTAACACTTTATTAAAGTTAGAAAACATAATATCAATATCTCGATAATAGCTTTCTATTTTTTGTTTATTCGTTCTAGCAGGTGCGTTACTTAGAACTATTTCCTTGCTTAACATTTCATCTGTCAGGTCGTATTGTTCTTTGTTGTAGAAATGTTTAAGCCAAATTCTATAAAGTTGATTTCTTTCCAAATATGGGACTTGATCTGTATATGGAAAATCTGTATATATTAAATCAAATGTATTTGATGTATTATGACAGTAATCTTGATATGAAGATAAAATTATTTGATACTTATCATTGTTATTTGGATTTTCTGAAAGAACATTCGAATATTCTTCTTTAAATTTAAGAAAGTTTTTAACTTTGCTCTCAAATAATTCCCATACATTCATATCTTGTGCTCCATATGGTACCACATGATATAGAATATCTGTACTTGAACCATACATTGCAACTCTTGATAGAGATAGAGAAGAAACTAGAGCATGTTCTAGAACATCCCTTTCCATGCATTTTTCTAATTTGTTTATACCATTTTGAATAATTAATAATGCTTTTTTGTTTCTATTAGTAAAAATTCTACCGTAATAATCAGCACCCGTTGAACTAGTAATGTTAATTCTGCTATTCTCAATATATTTATCGTTAGGAAATTCAGAGGTGTCCAACTTTTCGGTTTCTTCTAACTTTTTATAATCATTTTCATCAAATTGTTTCTGCTTTTTACCACATATGGGGCACTTTGAAATAAGTTTTATATTTCCGTTTTCGTTTTCTCTATTGGATATTGGATTAAAATATTCATGAGTTTCTGGATCAAATAGGACTTTTGAAATATAATTCTTAACTCCACAACAAGAAGTTTCATATAATTCCATTACCTCATGTTTAACTGATGCTTCTAGAGTGTTAAGCATATCATTAAATTTTTCAGTATCTATTTTTGCTAGTAGTGAATACACTGCATAGTAAGTATAGTTATCTATTTCAGTAGAAACTATTTTTCTTCCGGCATTTACACTAGCTATATTAAACATAGCTGAACCCATAAAAGGATCATAAATTATGTCGTCCTTTTCAGTTAATTTTTTTATGGCAATTTCTGCAATTTCTGGAGACTTCCTTCCTTTAAAGTTGAATACTGTTTTTAAAATATATGGAATTTTATTTTCAATTCCATTTAGTGCGATTACTAAATCGTCAATTCGTTGTTTATTAACTTGTGAAATTGTTTTCTTCATACTCATCCTCCTTAATCAATTCGAAAGTTTTCATGCTTAATTGATTTGCAATATTATCCAGAATTTTCAAATTTGGTGTACGATAATTCGAATTTCTTAGATATGATATTAACATATGATCAGTAATAATGTTGTTTAGTAAATTTAGTCGCTGAATTAAGTTGTAGCAAGCATTTTCAGTGAAAATAATTTTTATATTTTTTACAAAACAGTTTCTGGCATCATTATCATATTTCCCGTAATTTTTAATCGGGTGCGGATCTATCAAATCACAGCTGTAACACCCTAATCTATTTGCAATGGCATCTAAATTTGATAGCTTAGGAGATCTTGTCTTTAATATCCAACTCTTTAAAGTATCTGTTGATATACCAAGATACAAAGCTAATTTATCATAAGTTTTGTAGATTGTTAGCATTTCTTCTAGATGTAAAACAAAAATACTCAAAGAATCATTTTGCACCTTAATCACCTCGAATAAATAATAACACAAATTCATCTGTAAGAAATGTACTGTATGCAACTATTCGAACTATTTGTACTCTTTTTCTAACAACTTGCTAATACCACAAAAATATGATATATTTATATTAACCCGTTTCACTATAATTTTCTGCAGATTAATATCTAAATATAATGAAGAAATTCAATTGATAATATAAATGACCAATACCATTTTGTTGGGTCTTATAAATATAAGTAGTAAAAATCAATGTTGCATTTATATGTAACTTTATTTGTCGAACATCATTACGTTACTATTGATAGCGATAGCATCCAAGTGATAGCTATTTGATAGCAAAAGCAGAAATACCTCGTAGAATTGAGATAATCTGTACCAAATTAAAGCAAATCAAGTCAAAATTCCTAAGCAAAAACAGTTAAAGTCTGTTTTGTACTTAGGAGTGGGAGTAACGACACAAACTCGGAAAACGCCCTATTTACAAGGCATTCTGGAGTTTTGCAACCCCAAATGGCAACATTTTGGCAACAATATAAGATTAAGAGCTATCAGACTTAAACGCCTGATAGCTCTTTTTTCTATACTATTAGTTCTTTGTCTAAATACTTCAAATCACAAATTCGTTTATAACAATTATACTTATCAAATTTATTTTGGAATTCTAATGCATCATAATAGTCCATACCAAAATTTAATACTAACATTCTTATTGCGTGCAAATAGTTTTCACAGAATTCGTATGTTGGATTTTCAGATAATTCTCTAATAGTTGATCGTGAAACGATAGGGCTGACTTTTTGAATTTGAGGATTAGCAAAACTTTTTACAATATTAATATTTTTCTCCATAGTCCTTTCTTGTCCTTCAATGGAACCACCAACCTTATTCCAAGGAGGGAAATGACCATATTCTCGTCTGTAAGCTTCTATTAGAATTCCTTCGGAAAGTTTTATATTATTTATTCCTTGCTCTGATATATAGTCTTGTATTGAAGAGCCATCTTCATTTGCCATTTTCTCGTACAATGTCTTATTTCTTGATACTAAAGGTTGAGATAAAGGAGATTGTACGAATATTGTGTATCCTAATTTTTTGTGTTCATTAAAATACTGTTGTATTTGTTTGTATTTGCAGCCACTATCTTGCATCGGAATTAAACCATTATGTTGACAAAATCGTACATATAGGTCTCTTGCTAAACCAATATAAAGAACTTTGCGTGTATAATAATCCCAAAAACAATATATTCCCGCAGAAGCCCATCCATAATTGTCATTTGGACAACATAAATCATTTATTGCATCAGCTAGTTCTTTTGTTTCATCCTTTGTATAAGCATCAAGTATCACTGTACCAAACAATTACATAACACTCCCTTTTGTATAACTATATTTCTTCATAAAGTACTACAATTATCCTTTTACTATTTCTACAACCTCAATATCACCGTCAACAAGCATTTCTATAATTGAGCTTTCATTAAAATCTTCGTTTTTCCAATATTTTTCTGCAAGGATAAGATTTTCTTTTTCACTTAATTTTCCGTCAAAGCAATTTTCGGCATCACCGTAAAACATATTGCCGTTGACTTGTAATTTTACAATTTGAAATGTCGGTCTGCCTAAGCTAACAAAATAATCAAACCATTTTTCTGCATCTTCTAATGTTTTAGACACATATAAACAAGCCATTCGTGACGGATAATTTGGATATTTTTCAACTCTTACTTGCTCCAATGCAAGCTCTCTCAAAGCTACTGAGGTGTGGTGTTCAAGTTCAATATCCTTGTATTTTTTCGGATTATTATAAATATCGCAGACAATATCAATTTTTTCATTTACTCGTTGCCAAACTCCGTTATGATGATTTTCGTCAAAAACTATATGTTGACCTACATACATAGGTTTTTCAGTAACAACATGATAAAAATATTTTTCCATAGTTTATATAAATTTAAAATATTCTTTGCCAATTAAATTATTTATTCATTTTTATTTTCTGTATCGTAATGCTCTTTTTTGATTTGTTCAAACTTTGTCAAGAAATCTTCCTGCGGTTCTTCGTAAGGGTTATAATTCTTTCCTCGCTTTTTATTCTCTTTTTGAGCCTTGTCCCAACAATGGTCAAGAGTGTTGATTATATTTTCGGATAAATCTTCGGGATAATTGTAACGCCAATCGTCATATTGCCCCTGTGTCATTTCGCCGCTTTTAATTTTATCTTTTATTTCGTTCCATTCGTTTAAGCAGCTGTATAAACCGGTAAAGCACTCCGGTCTGCTTTCATCGGGAACAAGACAAAGTTTACCGTTTATTCTTTCGATAGTAAGTCCGTAAATATCCTCGATAGTAAATAATGTGTGCATCAACCTGATATGGTCATCAAGATTAGGACTGTCAAGTGCAAGTGTTGATACCTGCAATACTCCTGCAATTTCTTTTAGCATATCGCTTTTAGGTTCACGCCTGCCGTTTTCGTATTGTGCAACACGGGAGTCGGCGTTCTTTTCACCGAATCCGAGCTGTAAACCTAAATATTTTTGAGTCATATTGTGTTTTTTTCTTATGTATCTTATTCTTTCACCGATTGCCATTAAGCATCACCTCAAGCATTACTGTACCATATATGTTACGATAAGTCAAATTAAATTATCAAAATAAGTACGATAATTTTGAAATTATTCTTGACAAGTGAATTGCAAGGTGTTAATATAAAACCGTAACAAAACAGTTACGAAAATATAAATATAGGTATCATAATTGCAGCATATTGTGTGATTGTGAGAGTCGAAGGAGGTGCGAAAATGTCTGATAATTCTATTTTTATGAGGGTTGACGAAGTTGCAAAAGTTCTTGATGTTTCCGAGTCTTATGCATATAAGATTATCAAAAAACTGAACAAGGAACTTGTCGAAAAAGGAAAAATTGTTGTTTCGGGTAGAGTTAATCGCAAGTATTTTTACAAAAGAATTGACTGCACAGACAAAACGGAAGGAGGATAAAAATGCCTGTATATAAGGACAATAAAACAAATACTTGGCGAGCGGTATTTAGATATACCGATTGGACAGGTGAGAAAAAGCAAACTCAAAAGCGAGGATTTATTACTCAAAGAGCGGCAAAGGCTTGGGAAAAAGAAGAAATGTTAAAGCTGCAAGGTGCTTGCAATATGACATTTGATTCGTTTGTCGAATTGTATTTTGAAAGCCTAGGTACAAAGTTGAAACTTAATACAATAAATACAAAAAGACATATATTTGAAACCAAAATTTTGCCGTACTTTGCCGACAAGAAAATAAATGAAATCAAGGCGACTGATGTTATCAATTGGCAAAATACGTTAATTAAAGCAAAGGATGAAAACGGAAAACCGTTTTCTCAAACCTACTTAAAGACAATTCATAACCAAATGAGTGTAATATTAAATTTTGCCGTTAAATACTACGGACTTAAAGAAAATGTTGCAAGAAAAGCAGGAGCAATGGGCAAAAAAGAAAGCGACAGAGAGATGCTTATTTGGACAAAGGATGAATATATGCGATTTACCGAAGCAAAAATGGAAGAACCAATGCATTATTATGCTTTTGAATTATTGTATTGGTGTGGCATTCGTGAGGGCGAATTGTTAGCCTTAACTCCAAGTGATTTTGATTTTAACAAGCGAACTTTAAGGATTAACAAAAGCTATCAAAGAATAAACGGTTGTGATATTATTACCGAACCGAAGACACCAAAGAGCAATAGAATAATTAAAATGCCGTCGTTTCTTTGTGATGAAATGCAAGATTATATCGGTATGCTTTACGGTGCAGAAAAAGATACAAGGCTGTTTCCGATTTCAAAAACTGCATTGTATCGGGCAATGAAAACAGGCTGTGAAAAGGCAGGAGTTAAGAAAATTCGTATCCATGATTTGCGTCATTCGCATGTTTCATTGCTCATTGATTTAGGCTTTTCCGCTGTTGAAATTGCAGACAGGATGGGACACGAAAGCGTCGATATGACATATCATTATGCTCATATGTTTCCGTCAAGGCAAGACGAAATGGCAAATAAACTTGAAAACGAAAGGGGCGAATTTGAAAATGTCGGCTAAAAACCGTGACGAACATAACCGTTGGAGAAACAAAACTGTTGCTTTCAGAATGTCACCTGAAGAGAGCAATGAACTTGATATGAGAGTTAAATTATCGGGTTTGACAAAGCAAGATTACTTAATCAATCGAGCACTTCAAAGGGATATTGTTGTTGTCGGTAATCCAAAAGTTTATGTTGCTTTGAAGAAAAAACTTGAAGAAGTTTTGATTGAATTGAAGTCCTCAAATGACGCTCAACTGTCACCGGAACATCTCGAAACAATTAAACTTATCAACAAAACGCTTTATGAAATGAAGGGTGATAAGGATGTATAAGCAAATAAAAAAGACCGCTTGGGATTCATCTGCGGCAACAGATGACAAGCGATCTGCTAATAAAAGCACTAATATTATAACCGAAAATAAAAGGTTTTGCAACTGACAAACTCAAAGGGTATATTTGCAGTCGCAGACTGTAGCGAGCATAGGCAATGTATTGCCGGATAGATAGGGAGTTCCCTATAACCCCTAAAGAAAGGAAAACAAATGAGAGAAAGAAATTTATCAATAAACATCAGAGTAACCGAAAATGAAAAATCAAACATTTGCAGTAAGGCAAAGCGTGTAGGCTTATCGTTATCCGAGTATATTCGTAAGTGTGCGTTAGGTCAAAGTGTAAGGTCGGAACCCAATAAATATTTGAAACAGGCTTATCAATTAGTTTGTCAAATGAATGACAGCAGGCTTGATAAAATAAAAGAACTATTACTCAACGCATGTTACGGCGATGACGGATAATGGCTGTAACAAAAATTTGGGCAATCAAGGACAGTCTGTCTCGTGTTGTTGATTATGCCACCAATCCAAACAAAACAATTTACTCTGATTTGAAAAATGCAATTCATTATGCCGAGAACGGAGAAAAAACAATCAGTGAAGAAGCGTGCTTTGTCACAGGCGTAAATTGCAATACCGATACAGCCTATGAAGAAATGAAAAAAATTCAAGTTCATTTTGGGAAGACATCAGGCAATGTTGCCTACCACGCTTATCAAAGTTTTAAGACAGGCGAAGTCACACCCGAACAATGCCATAGGCTTGGTGTTGAACTTGCAAAACAAATGTGGGGCACAGATTATCAAGTGCTTGTAGCAACGCATTTTAATACAGGCACTTATCACAATCATTTTGTAATTAACTCGGTCAATATGTGGAACGGCAAAAAATTTAATTGCAACAAGAAAGCGTATTACAAGTTCAGAGATTTATCCGATTCGCTTTGTGAGCGTGAACACTTAACTGTAATTGCAAATCCGCATAATAAAACTTCAAGAACTTTGTATTATGCAGAGAAAAACGGTGAACCTACAAAGTACAATTTAATGAGAGAGGCGATAGACAAAGCGTTAAGTATCAGCTGTTCGCCGAAAGAATTTATCTATGTGCTCAAAAAGCAAGGCTATATTGTTAATCTCAATCCTGATTTGAAATATGCAACAATTCATTCTGTTAATGACACTCGTAACACACGACTTTATCGGTTGGGTGAGAAGTATGATAAAGAGCATATTTTTCAAACGCTTAAAGAAAATGACTTTTGGAAAACTGCTCCCGAATTTAACACATTCCAAAAATCAATAAAGCCCAAATATGTTGTTTCAAAGAAAGTTAGGCTCAACGGTTGTTTTGCAACGACAAGAAAAATAACCGGTCTAAAAGCACTGTATTTGCATTACTGCTATATGTTGGGCTATTTGCCGAAAGCAAAACAGCACAAACCGTTGTCACCTGAAATGAGGGCGGCTTGGAGAAGAATCGACAGGTATTCGCAAGAAATACGGTTGATATATTCAAAGGAATTGACCACAACTTCAGTTGTTAATGAATTTATTTCTACAACAAAGGAACAAATTGTTTCTCTCGAAAAGCAACGGCAACATTACTACAACAAAATAAGACGTTGCAAACAACCGAGTGTTATGGCAGAACTAAAATCAAAGCGAGATGATTTTACAAAAACTTTGACTTTGCTACGAAAAGAAGTTAAAGTTGCGACAAACATTTTGGAGGACAACGATGAAATCAAACACAATATGAAAGCTGAAAAAGCAATGCAACAAAAACGCTTTATTACTAAGCAAAAAACAAGACATAGGCACGATGACCTATGCAGATAAGGAGAATTTTATGAAAAAGTATATTACCGACGAAAACACGGGCATTAGCTACACGCTTGTAGGTGATGTATATATTCCAAATCTTGTATCAACCAACACAAATTATGAAATCGGCTATTGGGGCAGAAAACATAAGGAGTATATTAAACAATATAAACCGGCGTTTTATACAACCCTGTTTACGCAGTGTAAACTCAACTCATATCTGCATGATGTAGATATCAGAGCAACCGAAATGTATGATACACTCGTTAAGAAATTAGCCGAACAAGAAAATATAACCGAATACCTCAAAGCGACCGATATGCTCGCCTGGGTTCAGGCTATGAACAATATCTCAAATAGAGCAAGAGAGATTGTGTATAATGAGTTTGTAATTGAGTATTGCAATAATCTATGATATAATAAGCGAAAAGGTTGTGATAATATGGAAAACAATATGTTGATATACCAAGATGAAAATGGAATTACAAAAGTTTCGGTTAGGCTTGATGAAGATGATATTTGGCTTACGCAAAATCAGATTGCAGAACTTTATAATACTACTAAACAAAACATCAGCCTTCACATAAATAATATTTTTAATGACGGTGAATTAAGTCAAAATTCAACTGTCAAGAAATACTTGACAGTTCAAAATGAAGGCGGCAGAAAGGTTAATCGTAATCTTGACCATTATAATCTTGATATGATTATAGCACTCGGTTACAGAATACAATCACCTGTTGCCGTTCGTTTCCGTCAATGGGCAACGCAGCGTTTACACGAATATATCCAAAAAGGATTTGCACTTGATGACGAAAGATTAAAACAAGGCGGTAATAGGTATTTCAGGGAATTATTACAGCGAATCCGTGATATTCGTTCGTCAGAAAGAAATTTCTATCAGCAGGTTACGGATATATATGCCACCTCGATTGATTATGATCCCCGTTCAAATTTGACAAAGGAATTTTTTGCGACTGTTCAAAACAAACTTCACTTTGCAGTGCACGAACAAACAGCGGCAGAAGTTATTTATAACAGAGTCGATAACGAAAAACCTTTTGTCGGAATGACTAATTTTAAAGGTAATTATGTAACTCGTGATGATGTTAAAATTGCAAAAAATTATTTATCTGAAATCGAACTTCAAAGGCTCAATTTGCTTGTATCGCAATTCTTAGATTATGCCGAATTTCAGGCATTAGAACAAAGAAGTATGACTATGCAGGATTGGTCAAATGAATTGGATAATCAAATCATTGCTAATCATCGAAGATTGCTTGAAGGCAAAGGCACAGTGTCGCATAAACAAGCTATTGAAAAAGCGGAAAAAGAATTTGAAGTTTATCGTGAAAGAGAAATGAAAGCACTTGAAAGCGATTTCGATAAAGCAATTAAAAAATTAAAAGATTAAATTCTAAGGGACTGCCTCACGAGTGTGAGGTGGTCCTCATTCATTTAATGTACTGACTTCAAAATTATTTGTACTCATTATAAAAATATGTTCGCCTGGGTTCAGGCTATGAACATTATCTCAAATAAAGCAAGAGAGATTGTAAATAATGAAATGATTTATATACTATAAACAAAGTTGCAGGGAGCATAAAAACTCCCTGCAACTATTTTTTGTGCTCAAGTAAATTGACCATTTGTTCAACAACCGCTATTTCTTCCGATGACAAATTTGAAACATCAATTGTGTGTTTATGCTCTATTCCGAGAAGATAATCGGTAGTTACATGAAATATTCTTGAAAGCTTAATTAAAATTTCGGGTGACGGCGAACGCTCCTGCAATTCGTAGTATGAAACAACAGATTTAGTAACGCCGATTTTATCCGCAAGTTCTTTTTGCGTCATTTTATATTTTAATCTCAATTCTTTTAAATTACTGCCAAAATCAACCATTTTGCTACCTCCGTTTCAAATATAGTTTACCGAATAATTGTATTGCAATGGTTGATTATAAGTACTAATATAGTTGACTTTGCAGTTGATATATACTAAAATAAAATTATTATAGTGTGCTTATAAAATATAAAATTAAATCAAGTATGTTAGATAAAAGGACACTTCAATAGAAAAATAAACTCAAAATTAAAATATGTGGAATTAAGAGGAGAAAACAATGTCGATATTTAAGTGTAAAATGTGCGGCGGTGATTTAATCGTAAATGATAATGAAGCTGTTTGCACTTGTGAATATTGTGGCACAAAGCAAACTATACCTAAAGCAAATGACGAAAAAATAGTGAATTTGTTTAATAGAGCAAATCAGTTGAGAATTGTTAATAGATTTGATGAAGCGTTAAAAATATATAACGATATTTTAACTGAAAATAACGAAAATGCAGAAGCTCATTGGTGTGCACTTCTTTGCAAATACGGTATTGAATATATAGATGATTTGAAAAATGACAAGAAAGTTCCCACCTGTCACAGAACTGTTATAGGCTCTATTTTTTCTGATGATGACTATCTTGAAGCATTAAAATATTCGGATTCAAATGAAAAAAATCTATATGAAAACGAAGCTGAGCAAATAAATGAAATTCAAAAAGGCATTCTTGAACAGGTAAGTAAGTCGGATAAATATGATGTGTTTATCTGCTATAAAGAAAGTGATGATTTAACGGGTGAGCGAACAAAAGACAGCGTAATTGCACAAGATTTATTTTATGAACTTGTGAAAAAAGGCTATAAAGTTTTCTTTTCCCGTAAAACTCTTGAAAGTAAAATAGGTTCACAATATGAGCCGATAATTTATTCTGCATTAAAAAGTGCAAAAGTTATGGTTGTGCTTGGTACAAGGCCGGAGTATTTCAATTCAACTTGGCTAAAAAATGAATGGTCAAGGTTTCTTGATTTCGCAAAAGATGAAAATAAGGCTTTAATCCCTTGCTATCGTGATTTTTCTCCGTATGATTTACCAAATGAGTTTTCAAATCTGCAAGCTCTTGATATGTCTAAAATCGGTTTTATGCAGGAGCTTATAGATTCTATCGAAAGGCTTAATAAAGGCACTAAAAAATATAGTAATGAAAATTTTGTTGAGAATAACAGTACGCAAAATACATCTGCGCTTATTGAACGAGCATACATTTTTCTTGATGATAAAGATTATGAAAAAGTTAATGAGTACTGTGAAAGAATACTTGATACAGAGCCGAAAAACAGTGAGGCATATTTTATAAAGTTTTTGGCTGAAGTAAAATGCGAAAATTATGCAGCTCTTTTGGAGATGACACAGTCAGATAAATGCAAAATTGAGCTTGGCAGTAATTATCAAAAGGCTAAAAAATTTGCTGATGATAATTTTTTATCTAAGCTCAATGAATTTGAAAATAAGAGAAATGAAAAATTATATTCTCTTGCAACAGAGCAAATTGATCATTTGAATTTTAATTCGGCGATTGAGTTACTTCGATACATTAAAGATTATAAAAATTCAAAAGAACTTATACAAAACTGCAACCTAACAAAAAATAAATTATCAAAGGATTTAGATGAAATAGAAACACTGAAGCATCAATTAAACAGCGAGAAAAAAGAACTCGCAAATTTGGAAAACACAAAGAGAGTATTAGCTGATAAAAATAAAATGCTTAAAGCCAGCACTCAATTACATGTTAATTCCAAGCTGTCCAAGCTTAAAACACTAGTAATTCTTTCAATTACTGATATAGTTTCTAAGGTCATTTGGTTTTCATTAGTGCAAATTGGTGCGAGTGTTGAACAAACCAATAAAGGCTTTTCACTTCCTGATAGAATTGCCTCTGTTTTTATGTTTGTTGAATTTGGTTTGTTTATTGCATTTGCAATAAATTATATAAATTTCCGAAAAAACTTTGAAAAAAAGCAAGATAAAATAGGTTTGACAGTAATATTACTTGTATTTTTTGGCTTTGTTGTTGAAATCATTGCGTTAGTTAAATATATTCCTGAATATAAGAACATAAAATCAAATAATGCTGATGATGAAACCCGTAGTAAGCTAAACGAAATGTCTGCAAAAATTGAAAATAATGAAAATCTTATAAATGATAAAAAGAAAATTATTACGGATATTGAATCAAATTTAAATGTACTTTTAAATGATGAACTTGTACAAAAATATAATGCAACACGAAATTAAGAGGAGAAAATTATGGCAATATTTAAATGTAAAATGTGCGGCGGAAGCCTTGAAGTTCAAAAAGGTCAAACAATTTGCGAATGCGAATACTGCGGAACAAAGCAAACAGTTTCCGCAACCGATGATGAAATTGTAACCAATCTGTATAACCGTGCCAATAATCTTCGTATTAAATGTGAGTTTGATAAGGCACAGGAAATTTACGAAAAAATCGTTGCCAAAAATCCTAATGAAGCGGAGGCTTATTGGGGTATTGTTCTTTGCAAATACGGTATAGAATATGTTGAAGACCCTAATACATATAAAAGAGTGCCAACCTGTCACCGTACTCAACTTGAATCTGTTTTGACCGATGTTGATTATATTTCCGCTATGGAAAATGCAGATTCTAATCAAAAGTTGATTTATGAGCAAGAGGCTAAAGAAATCGACAAACTGCAAAAGGATATTCTTTCAATTGTTCATAACGAAAAGCCGTTTGATGTGTTTATTTGTTATAAAGAAACAGATGGAAACGGCAAAAGAACAGTTGACAGCGTACTTGCCAACGATATTTATTATCAGCTTACGCAAGAGGGCTTAAAGGTGTTTTATGCCGCAATTACACTTGAAAACAAACTCGGTCAGGAATATGAGCCGTATATTTTTGCTGCTTTAAATTCCGCAAAAGTTATGCTTGTTGTCGGTACTAAGCCTGAAAACTTTAATGCTGTTTGGGTTAAGAATGAATGGTCAAGATACTTGAAACTTATGAGTAATGACCGTTCGAAAACTCTTATTCCGTGCTTTCGTGATATGGACGCTTATGATTTGCCCGATGAGTTTTCACATTTGCAAGCGCAGGATATGAGCAAAATCGGTTTCATCAACGATGTTGTAAGAGGTATTAAAAAACTCATCGCACCGGCAAAGGAACAGCCAACTAATACAGTAGTTGTCGAATCAAATAATACAGATATTGCACCGCTTCTAAAGCGAGCATTTATTTTCCTTGAAGACGGTAATTGGAAAGACGCTGATGAATATTGCGAAAGAGTGCTTGACCTTGACCCTGAAAACGCACAGGCATATCTTGGAAAATTAATGGCTGAACTAAAAGTTCACAAGCAGGATGATTTGGCAAAATTGGAAACATCATTTGATGAAAGTGATAACTATATAAAAGCGGCTCGTTATGCGAATGAGAAACTTCGTGACAAGTTAAATTCATATTTGGATGTAATTCGCTATAACGATGATGAAAAGATGTATAAAATATCTGTGGATTTAATGGCAACTGCTAAGACAGAAGAAGATTTTATCAATCTTGCAGAAAGTTTTGAATTATTGGAAAATTTCAAAGATTCAAAAGAATTAGCAGCCAAGTGCAGAGAAAAAGCAGAAGAAGCAAAAAAAGAATCAATCTATCTTAATGCAATTAAATTATATAATAGTGATTCTGTTACTGAAGTTAAAAAATCTGTTGATGAATTTAATAAAATAATTAACTATAAAGATGTTGACGACAGAATCATACTGTCCGAAGAAAAATTGAAACAGCTTAATTCTATTGCTAAAGAACAACAAATTGTATATTTGAAAAAAAGAAAACGAAAATTCATAATTGTCTTATCTATTGTTGCTGTAATTGTAGTTGGAATTATTTTGGCTTTTGTAATAACCAATGTTATCAAATCAAATAATTATAATTCCGCTATACAGATGTTGGAGTCGGGTCAATATCAAGAAGCGTATGATTTATTTTGTGAACTTGGCAATTACAAAGATTCCGAAAAACAAATGGATAATGCTAAAATTGAAATCCAAATAAGTAATTTAAAAAATATAAATGTCGGTGATGTAATAAAGTTTGGAATTTATAAACACGATGATATTGAGTGGCAGGTACTTGATAAAAATGATAACGAAATATTTGTTATAACAAAGTATATTTATAGTTATGACGGATATGACAGTTGCGATTGGGAAGACAGTTCTATTAGAGAAAAACTAAATAGTAATGTCGATATTTATTATAATTGGTATTTTAATGAAGACGCAAAGGCTATGATACAAACTACTAATGTTATATATAAAGATGAAAATGGCACAGAAAAAAATACTGCCGACAAATTGTTTCTTTTATCTGTTGATGAATATAACAAATATTTTAAAAATCCAAGTGAAGCGAAATGTACGCCTGCAAAAAATAATACAGGATATTATTCTGACGATAATCCTTATTGTTGGATACTGCGCTCACCGACGATCGGCTATGGAAGAATGGAGTGTGTTGACCAATATGGCGAAGTGAATAGATCGGTCGACAATAGTAACTTCAAAAGTTTAGGTGTTCGCCCTGCAATGTGGATAAATTTAGAAAAATAAATTAAGGAGATTTAATATGAATACTACAAATCCAAAAATAATTGGCCTTTGGGGCAAGGGTTCAAGAGGTAAAACACATACATTGAATTTAGTTGTCGTTTTATTAAAAAATCGTGGCGCAACTATTATTAAGGGTGAGATACCTGCCGATTTTAGCAAGGACGGTATATACATAGTAGAATATCATAATAAGAAAATCGGTATTGTAACTTACGGTGATGACGGTAAAACGCTTTCTAAGGCTTTTGGCGATATTGAAAATGATTGTGATTTGTATATCTGTGCCACAAGGACAAAAGACAGTTCTGTTGAATTTGCAAGAAAAGAATTTTATAACATTTTATGGGTAGAAAAATGGGGCATTACGACAGAACATTGCAATTTAAATAATATTGATAACCTCCAACAAAAAACAAATGAACTTCAAGCAATGGGTATAATTGATGTTATTGATGAAATTTTGTGATTGATATTAAAGAAAATGGTATAGGAGGAAAAACACAATGCCTAAAATAGCAGAAGTAATAAAATACGAGGGTGATAACAGCACATTTATTTGGAAACACCCGCTTGAAGATTTTAACTCGCTTACTCAACTCATTGTTCATGAGTCGCAGGAAGCAATATTTATGATGAACGGACAGGCTCTTGACTTGTTTGGTCCGGGTCGATATACTCTTGAAACTCAAAATATACCGCTCATCGGTAAAGCACTCAACCTGCCGACAGGCGGAAAAACTCCGTTTCACTGCGAAGTATATTTTATAAATAAAACAGAACAAATGGCTGTCAAGTGGGGAACGGACAGTAAGGTTCAGTTTATGGAGCCTACATATAATTTTCCTATTTCTATCGGTGCAAGCGGTGAAATGAGTTTGCGTGCAGAGGATTCAAGAAAGTTGCTTGTTAAACTTGTCGGTACTGAAAACTTTTTGGGTCAGGATAATCTCGTCAGGTATTTCCGTGCATTTCTTATGACAAAGGTTAAGTCATACATTGCACAGGTTATCCGTGAGCAAAAAATCAGCATTTTTGAAATTGATGAGCGTATAAACGATATGTCTGCTGCTCTTTTGAAAATGTTAAAACCCGATTTTGAGGACTATGGTATTTCACTCGAAAGATTTTTTGTAACTACTATTGTTAAGCCGGACGGTGAGTCGACTTATGAGAAATTCAAATCGCTTCATTTCAGGCAGTATGCAGATATTGCAGAGGCTAAAATTCGTCAGCAAACGGCGGTTATTGATGCCGAAACGCAGGCACAGCGTACAGTTATTGAATCACAGGCTATGGCAACAAAGCGTCAGCAGGAAGGCTATACCTATCAGCAGGAGCGTGGCTTTGATGTTGCACAGGATGTGGCACAAAACGAGGCTGTCGGTCAGTTTACCAATATGGGCGTAGGCTTCGGCACTATGGCAGGAGTAGGCGGTGCAGTCGGCGGAGTTGTAGGCAATGCCGTAAGTAATGCTCTTGACAGTGCAAATCAGCCACAACAATCGGCACAGCCACAAGACGATATGGCACAGTTCCAGGCAAAAATACAAAAGCTTCAAATGATGAAAGAGTCGGGTATGTTAACTGATGAAGAATTTGCGAATATGAAGCAACAGCTTTTGTCATCTATTATGTAGGAGGGGAAAGAAATGAAAAATATTAAAGTATTACCTATATCAATAGCAACAATTATTTTAGTTGCATTTTTAGCAATTTCATTTTCAGTATTTAATGCGAGTGAGAGTGTAGCAATTAAAGGCGTCGCAGGTTCTTATGCACAAATTTATGCAAAAGACAATGATGTGAATTTTATAGCAATTGACGATTCGGAAAATTCCAAAGTTGAAATTCCTAAAGTAGAAAATAAAAATACTGATGTTAGTGAAAAAACAACTGACAAAAAAGAAACAAAAGCAGAAATTACAACTACAACAAAACCTGCAGTCAAGGAAAATAAAGAATTTTCGTATAACTATGTTAATAACACAATCAGCATTACGGGATATAAAGGAAATTCAAGTGAAGTGAATATTCCTGAAACGATAGATAATTTACCTGTTAAAGAAATAAAATTGGATGTTCTTAATAAAGGAATTACAACAGTTCAAATACCTGAAAGCGTAACATCTATTGACACGAAATTCACTTCTGCAAGATATACCGCTTATTTTTACACCGCAATTATAATTTTGGCAGTTGGATATGCTTTTTCTATTGTCTCAACATTTGTCGGTTTTAAAAAGCAACAAAATGCTGAAGGTACTTTTTATGGTGTTCCATTTGTATATAGTGGTCTTTCAACATTTATTTTAGTTGCGATACTATCTGGCATTTCAATTTTTGTTGGTGTGTCACCGCTATTACAAGCTATAATTGCAATTGTGATTTTTGCTTGTGCATTAGGAAAATTATTGAAGAAATCTGTTGCAAGAGAATTGATTGTTGAGCGTGGAGAGCAAGTGAAAAAGCAAACACAGTTCATCAAAATGCTTAGTGCTGATGCTCAAACATTAAATTCTACCGTAAAATCAGATACTGCTAAAGAATTAACTCAAAAGGTTTACGAAACAATAAGATATTCTGACCCGATGTCTACAGATGCACTTTTAGATATAGAAAAAAGTATTCAAGAAAAATTCGATGAATTTGAAAGCTGTATCAATAAAGATGATGTTAACAACGCAAAAATTGTCGCTGATGAATTAATATCATTGATTAAAAAGAGAAACAATAGATGCAAAACACTTAAGTAATGTAATAAGAGGAGAAAAATATAAAATGGCACTTTTTAAATGTAAAATGTGTGGCGGAGAACTCGAAGTACAACAAGGAATGACTATTTGCGAATGTCCTTATTGTGGTACAAAACAAACATTGCCTAACCTCGATGACGAGAAAAGATTGAGTCTTTATGACAGAGCAAATCATTTTCGCAGAAATAACGAATATGATAAGGCTATGGATATCTATGAGAAAATATTAGAACAAGATAAAGAGGACGCAGAGGCGTATTGGTCGATAGTTTTATGTCGTTACGGAATTGAATATGTAGAAGATCCCACTACGCATAAAAGAATTCCAACAGTCAACAGAGCACAATATACTTCTGTTTTCATAGATGAAGATTATTTATCTGCAATAAAATATGCAGATGGATATCAAAGAGATATTTACGAAAACGAAGCTAAAGCAATTGATGAAATTCAAAAAAATATTCTTTCAATTTCGGCAAAAGAAGAGCCGTTTGATATATTTATTTGTTATAAAGAAACGGATTCGACCGGAAGGCGAACAGAAGATTCTGTATATGCTCAAAATATTTATAAAGAGCTTACTAATGAAGGCTATAAAGTTTTCTTTTCAAGAATTACGCTTGAGGATAAACTCGGTACAGAATATGAGCCATATATTTTTGCAGCGTTAAACAGTGCTAAGGTAATGATTGTTGTGGGTACAAGTGCTGAAAATTTAAATTCTCCTTGGGTGCAAAACGAATGGTCTCGATATCTTAATTTAATAAAAAGCGGAGAAGATAAAGTTTTAATTCCGGTTTATAAAAATATGAGCCCTTATGATTTGCCTGAAGAATTTTCATATTTGCAGGCACAGGATATGGGCAAAGTCGGCTTTATGCAAGATCTTGTTTACGGAGTTAAAAAAATAATTTCACAAGACACAATTGATGAAAGGCAAAAGAAAGGCACATCTTCTGTTATTGTTGAAACAATGACAAAGCGAGGAGGCGAAGCTCTTGCTAACAGTAACTGGGATAATGCGATTCGCTGCTATGACAGTATTCTTGACTATGACACGAATAATTTAGAAGCTCTTGAAGGAAAATTAAAAGCAATTAAACAAGTAACTGACCTTGAAAATTCTAAATCAACTTTAGATAAAGAGGAATGTTATAAAAAAATCCTTCAAATTGCTGATGTTGAAACTAAAGAAAAGTTTGAAAAAATCAATGATGCTATTAAGCATAAACTAAAAGTCAAATCAAAGAAAAGATGTACAAAAGTCATTTTTTTGATTGCTCTAATTATATTGATTGCTTTGGCGGTAACAGTATCACTTACATATCAAAGTCATATCAAACCGTTTATTTCATACAAAACAGCTGAATCCATGCTTGAAGATGGCAAATATGATAAGGCAAAAGAAACCTTTAGTGCTTTAGGTGAGTATAAAGATAGTTATAGCAAAGTTAAAGAATGTGATAATGAAAAAGCTTATTCTCAGGCATTAAATCATCTTGAAGAAAAAGACTATAAAAATTCAACAAGAGAATTCAATGCATTAGCCAAAATCAATTATAAAGATTCCAAAACCAAATATATTGAATCAGCCTATGGTTTGGGCTGTGAGTATTTTGATAACAAAGATTATTCAAATGCGTTATCATATTTTAAGCAATGTAATAATTATAAAGACAGTAACGATAAAATAAAATATTGTCAAAGCAAAATTGCCGGAGACGAATATAAACTTGCAAATGAAAAATTGAAAAAAGGTGAATATACTGCGGCTTTAAATTCATACAATAAGCTTGGTGATTATAAAGATACAAAAGAAAAAATAAAAGAAGCAAAATATGGATACATAAAGCAAAACATTAACAATAGGGATGAAATACAATACCAGGATTCTGATTTTTATAAATATATTACTCAATTGAAATCGGAAGGATATAAAGATACAAAGTCAATATATAATTCAGTTTATTCTTGGAAATTTAAGTGTTGGGTTAATGATAATAGTTCAAGTGAGCAAAGCAAAACAACAATTGCACCGAATGACAGTGTATATATTCATGTTTCGGCACTAAGCGGTCCTATAGACGAAAGTGTGAATTTGAAATTTGTCAATTATGCATATAATTCAATAGATGAAGATTACGAAAAATCATTAGAAGATAATGATTCGGTTGCAGCATTTGGCACTACATCTGTTTCTTTTCAGCATTCATTTTATGAAAGCGATTCGTCAGCGACAAAATGCTATGTTGAAATTTATAATTCTGATACCGGAAAATTAATAGATACAATTTATTTTAATTATTAGTATTGCATGTTTTTGTGCTGCTAAATTTATTTTATCAAAATAGCAAGATATATTATTGTAAGCGTTGATAATAAACAAAATGGTGTTTGAAAAATTGCTTTGCAATTGATTTGTTGATAATCGAAATGAGGAAATTAAAATGAAGAGTGTTGAAAACAAAGAAACAAGATTAGAAATGGTTGACATGCATAAGTTTTTTCTTGACAAAATTAATAATGCAATTGAAGAAAAAAGATACGTTGAAGCTTCTTGGCTAATATATTCTTGTATGGAAAATCGTTTTTTTAGAGTACTATGCAAGTTTAAGAATCAGTGTGTTTATAGCGATGGCAAATGTGGCAAAAGTAAAAATGAATTAGCAATAAGCACTAAAATATCTTGCGTAAGGCGTATGTGTCAAAATAATGTAATATGTATTTCCAATGCATTTACTATTGAACAGTTGGATAATATTAGTAAATGGATTAAGCAACGAAATAGAATGATGCACGATTTGTTAAGTTTAGATACATATGAAGAAACTGATGAGGAATTTGAGTTATCTGCTTTAGAAGGAAAAGTTCTTTTAGATGAGTTATACGAATCATGTACTGAATTCAGAAAAATATTTTTCAGTCAAGATTATATTTTTGTATTTCCTAAGGCGGCTATGGATGGTTGTAATTGTAGAAAAAGCAAAAAACGAAAGGAGAATATAAAATGAAACAATTAACATGTGAAATGTGCGGCAGCACAGACCTTATTAAGCAAGATGGTGTATTTGTTTGCCAATCATGCGGCTGTAAATACTCAGTCGAAGAAGCAAAGAAAATGATGATAGAGGGTAATGTTGATGTATCGGGAAGTACAGTAAAGGTTGATAACTCTTCCAATATTGAAAATTACTTAAAGCTTGCAGAAAACGCTTTTTCTGCAAACAATAATAAAGAAGCTGAAAGCTACAGCAATAAAATCTTGGAGATTAATCCGAATTACTATAAAGCTTGGTTGATAAAAGGTAAAGCCGCCGGATGGCAATCAACACTAAACAAAAGTAGAATTTTTGAATCTATCGAGTGTTTTGAAAAAGCAATTGATCATGTTCCGGAGTCCGAAGCCGCTGAATTAAAAAAAGAAATAGCAGAAGAAATAGCAAAATTATCAAAAGCAAGTTTGTCATTATGCTGTGATATTTTTGTTGAAAATCCAAGCAAAAATAATGCGAATTTACTCGTTGAGACTGCAGCATCCATAAACAAATCGGCAATAAAATTATTGGAAAAATGCAGCATTGCACCTGCTAAATATGAAGAAATAACAGCAATATGTATCAGAGAATCAGCTATTAATGCGTATGACCATATAGTATGGCCGGAATACAGTCGTAGTAATGGCGGATACCCCTATGCTTTTCAATTCACAAACTTCCTCGATAAGAGTTCCGCATGTATTATGGTCTTAAAATGCTCGATTACTATGTCTTCTTCATCTGATAAACTTGATGATGTTAAGATTAAGAACTACAAAGATTTAATCAGAATAACCACAGATAGAATTAATGCTGCCGGATATGAAAAGAAATTTAACGGCAGTTCATCATATTGGGCTGTTACAAGTACCCTTGCTGATTCGGCAAAGCAAATCAATCTTGATGATATCAAAACTTATCATCAAAAGATAAAAGAAATTGATCCTAACTATGAATTTTTTACTGCTGAAGATAGCCCAAAAGAAAAGACATTACAAAAAATATCGATAATTACCACTGTTTCGGTGTTAATTGTAGCGATTGTGGCTGGGGTGATCTTTTTTGCAGCGTTGGATTACTTTGATGATATTAGAGTAACCATATTTTTAATTGCCAATTGGGTCGGAGCACCACTTATTACCGCAATCATCGGAAGAATAGTTTATGAAAAAGTAAAAAAGAAACAATAAATGTTGTGAATATTGAAACAAAAATATACTTTAATATTTGGATAATATATTATAAAAGAGTAAAGTAAAATAGCCAGGAGAACAAACGATGTCAATATACAAAGAAAATGCAAAAAATGAGCAGTATATTTTTCAGTATAGGCATGGACACTTTAGCGAAGTAATAACCTATAGGAAACACTTGATAAATATGATTAAAGACGATCCGAACGTAAAAGGCAACACAGCAATTCAAAGTTTTTCTTCTGAAAGTGTGACAAGCGAGAAATTTGAAGCGTTTATCAGAACCGCAAATAACGCAGGTTATGTGATTTATAAAGTGGAAAAATTATGAATAATCTTTTGCATTATTAAAACAATTCTGCTTGTCCTGTTAGCTTATTAATTAGATTACCATAGAAAATATCATTATCGTCATAATAATTACGTAGTGCATATATGTGGACGCTAATCTTTTTGAAAAAACATTTCGTAAGCATCAATAATGGCAGTCCTGTTGAATCTATAAGAAAAAATTTTATTATGTTTTATGGGTAAAAAAATGGGGCATTACAACAGAACATTGCAAGTTAAATAATATTGATAACCTCCAATAAAAAACTAATGAAGTTCAAGCAATGGGTATAATTGATATTATTGATGAAATATTATGATTAAAATAAAGCAGTCTTTTCAGATTGCTTTATTTTTTATCATTTCAAAAATACAAATGAAAAGAAAGACTTTGTGATAAAAATATAAGTGAAAATATAAACTGTAATCCTCGGCACAAACCTTTATTATGATTACATTTTATTTGCAAATTGAAAATATGTTGTAAATATGCTAAAATATTATATAAGCATAATAAAGCAGAAAGATTATGTTAGTTAATAACAATAAATATCTTGAAACTATTGAATCAATAAAGCAAGAAATCGCAAATGCAAGATATAAAGCTACTGCAAGTGTAAATAAAGAGTTGATTATTCTCTACTATAATATCGGTAAAATTATTAACAACCACAAGACATGGGGCAATAAATTCATTGAAAGTTTGTTAACCGATATCGCTTTGGAATTTCCGAATTCAAAAGGTTATTCGGTTAGAAATTTAAAGTATATTGCAAAGTTTGCAGAATTATATCCTGATGAAGAATTTGTGCAACAGGTTGTTGTACAAATTCCTTGGGGACATAATATTGTTATAAAAATATGATATACTTATATTATAATTTAGTACTGTAATCAAATAGATGAAAGGATGTTATTTATATGGAAAAAGAACCGATTTTAGCCATATGCTATGATTTTGATAAAACATTGTCTCCTGATGATATGCAAGCTCAAGGATATATACAATCTATAGATTATGAAGTTGCTGAGTTTTGGGAAGAATCAAATGAATTGGCTAGAAAAAATGATATGGATCAAAATCTTGCTTATATGTACATGATGGCAACTAATGCACGAGGAAAACTATTATTCACAAAGGATACATTGCGTGAACAAGGAAGCAAGGTGAAATTGTTTCCCGGTGTCAACACTTGGTTCAATAGAATAAATAATTATGGCAAAAGTAAAGGTGTAGTTGTTGAGCATTATATTATTTCATCAGGGTTAAAAGAAATGATAGAAGGTACAGAGGTTGCTGACGAATTTAAAAAGATATATGCGAGTTCTTTTTATTTTGATAAAGACGGAGTAGCAGTATGGCCGGCACAGGTTGTGAATTACACAAACAAAACACAATTTTTATTTAGAATTGAAAAAGGTATACTTGATATAAATGATCAAGCAGTTAACTCATATTTTCAGCCAAATCAATATCGTGTACCGTTTAGAAATATGGTATATATAGGTGATAGTGATACGGATATTCCTTGTATGAAACTTGTTAACACAAATGGTGGACATTCAATAGGGGTATATAATTCTAAAACAAAAGACAAATCAAAAGTATTTAGAATGCTTGAAGAAAACAGAATTAAGTATTATGAACCTGCGGATTATAAAAAAGATTCTAAATTAGAAAATTTGATAAAAATGATAATAGATAGGACTGCTTCTAATGAATTATTGGAAGAAGTTCATTTTGACTGTATTTTAGAAAAAAAAGAAGAAACAAAAAATCAAAGTGACGAAGTAATACAAAAAGAAAAACTGATAAATTCCCTTGATGATAGCATGAATTTTGCAAATACTCACACTGTAATAGAACGATTAAGCAAATACAAAACTTGGACAAAAGAGCAAAAAGACAAATTGATAAAAATCGCACTAAAAAACAACCAAGTTACATATATTTTAAAAGACAGAGATGTAAAGAAATTTTATAAATCAATATGCATGGATTCTGATAGCAATGATGCAAATAGAATAATGGAAATTCTCAATTCAAAAGAAAATGATGGTTGAAAAATGCCGAATTATATATCGAATTCGAATATGAAAGTTCAGTAATCGAAATGTTTAGAAATGATTTGGATATGAGTACGCAATGGTCATGATATTGAACTATAAACATAATATTTCAAAGACATTGGTGTCAGTGAGGATAAAACCACAATTAAATTTTTGAAATACTTGGAAGTAGCTGTGATTATAAAAAATAAAACTTGTGATTAGTAGACTTGTGAATTGGGTGAGAAATATAAAAAAGAATAATCTAACATATGCTTTGAAAAACGGACAACTAATTCATATTTCAAGTGTTGAAAGTGGATTAAAATGCGATTGCATTTGTCCATCATGTGGTGAACATCTAATCGCTAAAAAAGGAAATAAAGTAGTACACCATTTTGCTCATAAACCAAATAGTGAATGTGCTTATGGATATCAAACTTCTTTACATTTGTTAGCAAAGGAAATACTTTTTGAATGTAAAGAAATAACAATTCCTGAAGTTATACTCGATTTTAGCAAGTATGGAGGTACGTATAAAACTATAAAAATTGCAGATTCAAAAAGAATATCTCTTGACAAGGTCGTTCTTGAAAAGAAAGAAGGAGATGTTATACCCGATATTATTGGCTATTGCGGAAACAAAAAATTATTTATTGAAATATATGTTACGCACAAAATTGATGAAAATAAATACGAAAAACTTAAGAAACTGGATATTTCTACTATTGAAATCAATTTAAGTGATTGTGATGAGTTTGTTACTAAAGAATTATTAAAGTCTTATTTATTAGATGAGACGGATAAAAAGAAATGGATTTATAATAGCTTAGAATTCAAATGGTATAATAAGTTTATTCAAAATTCTGATATTAAACAAGAAACTGAAAACAGCAAAAAAGTAATGAACTGTCCAATAGCTAAAAGAAAAGATAAGTTTGGTAGAACGTTTGCAATATATATTGACGATTGTATATATTGTGATTATTGTGTTGGAGCAACTTCTTATGACGATTATTTAATGAAAATTAAATGTACAGGCAGAATGAGGTTGTCTGAAATCAGCGATTTTAAAATTTCTTATGAAGAAAGATTAAAGAATAGTAATGAGTATTTTAAGAATGAAAGACAAAAATTGATTCTTAATAATATTTGTCCATATTGTAACAATAAACTTATTACAAAGAATGGAAAAAATGGCGAATTTATAGGATGCTCAAATTATCCATATTGTAAATTTACTTTGTCAATAGATAAAAATACTGGAGAATTAATATTGAAGTGATAATTATAATTTTTGGCAACAATATGGCAACAGAAAATTTTATAGGCTATAGGTATTAGATAATACTGATAGCCGGGACAATGTGAACAATATTACCTGTGCTAAAATGTTACGGTTGCAAAACCTTGAATCGAGTGGGAGTGAGAAATCAACAAGGTTGATTTCGAGACCGTTGCTCCAAATCTATGATTTGGGAGAAACAGTCCGGTGGACTGTTTCGTAGCAACTTGATAATAAATTTAAAATGCCCTATTTATAAGGCTTTCGAGAGTTTTGTAACCCAAAATGGCAACATTTTGGCAACAATAAAATATTCACAAAAGATTAAGAGCTATCAGACATCAAGTCCGATAGCTCTTTTTGTTATGTCTAATTTAATCGTTTATTATCTGTGCTTGTTAGAATTATTTCAAGATATTTTTTAAATTATCTTTAGTTGTCCAAGGCTTTTTTCTATGTATCATACTGTGACAATTTGAGCATAACATAACAATATCTTCAATTTTTGTTTTTTCGTTTTGTTTCATTTTGGCGACCGGCTTTATGTGGTGCGCTTCAATAAATCCGATTCCTAAATCGCCATATTTATCAGAAAAATCAAATCCACACGCTTCACAGAACAGTTTATTGTTATGCTCCATTTTGAATTTTTGTTTTGCTAGAGTTATCAAATACTGATTTCGTTCTCTAATTAAGTGTTGCTTAAGCATTTCTTTCCCTTCGCAAAACTCGTCATCATCAGTTGTTAAATCGAAAATCGCTTTATTCTGTTTTATAAGTCCATAATGACCTTTATTCTTACCTTCAACCATATAGAATAGTGAAGTGCCGTCAAATTTTTCACTTTCTGAACTACCTTTTTCTAAAGCGTCTCGAATAGAAGCCCTATAGTTTTCGGTAACTGGTCTCGTGTGAATTTTTAAAAATTTCTCGTAAATATCTTTTAAATATGCGTGACCACCTAGATTTTCTAATACGAACACGCATTCTTCTTTCCAAGTATTCATAATAACATTTCCTTATTATCTAATAAATAGTTTGTATTAATACTCATCATATCATTCTTTTATAATTTAGTCGTTTTTCAGTTTGTCTTTGAAAGCTTCTACCATAGCATCGCTGAAATTTTGTGACGGCACTTTTACAAAGCCGGAAGTTTCATCATACTTCGGATAATTGTAGCGCCACTTGTCATATTCGTCACGGTTAATGTCGCCGTTATGATATTTCTCGGATTGTTCCGCCTACGCATTAAGCATTTCCGAAAGCTCGGCGGTGTCTGTCTCCTTCATCCGTCAGCTCTAAATGCTGGCTATGTTATCCACATTTATAAAGCAAAAGTAGTCGCCAGTGAATATATCGACTACTTTAATCAAGCGATAATTGTATATTGAACTTTGTATAATGCACCTCTGTTTTGGGCTAAATGATTGTCATGTTGAAGCCTTCCAAATATAATACCTGGATGAATACCTATTTGTTTTGCAAAACTTATTATTGCAGGATCAGAGAAATTTCTGTTATTAATGAAAGCTTGATACAATTTTTCCGGTATTAGAGTTTCTTGAGCAAACTTATCTGCTTCTGTTTCAAGTTGTTCATTTAAATATGCTGTATTAATTTCTTGTCCGCTAATGAATATTTGTTTGTGCTTTTGCTGTAGAACATGTTTTATCTCATGGAATAAAGAAAACCAAAAGGTATCTGCTGACTTTCTTCTATCGTTCAAGGCTAATATCACTTTGTCTTTATTAATCCATTTTACAGCACCGTTAACACCGGAATTTTTTAAGTACGGCAATAATACAAAAGTTACTCCACATTTTGTAAAGATTTCTTTTAATCTTGGTAAAAACACTTGTTGAGATTGAAGTGTCATTGATCTTATTTCTGGGAGATAAGATTTGAGCTTTTTGGCATCAAAATTTGCAACCTGCATATTTCTGCCAATATTAATTGCAGTTTGTAACCAAGCTTTGGAATTAATGATATTTTTATCATTAAATGATTGGGTTGCAGTTCTAAAATTTACAAGAAAATCTGGAGTTAAAAGAATATCCAAACTTGATATTTGAAAAAACTGTCTTAAATTGATAATCTTATCTTCAATTTTTCTTGCTTCAGTAACTAGGCCCAAATCCACAAAATATTTATAATCTATCATGTATGCGATACTTTTTTGCTGATCTAATTGTCTTGCTTCGTTTATTTCAATTAGTTTTTTTTCATATGTTGTTTGAAGATTCAGCCACAATTCGACACTTGTACCAAGCATATTTGACAATTTATGTGCAATATCATTAGACAAATTAATTTCACCGTTCACTAATTTACTAATGGTCTTTGCGGTAGTTCCAAGTCTAATTGCAAATTCTTCTTGAGTAATTTCAAGATCTTCAATTGTTTCTTGAATATAATAACCGGGATGAAAAGCCATTATTTCGTTATATTCAACATTGTTTGTCATAATGATTACTAACCTCCTTGATTAAGATGATTTTTATGTCCTTAATATGGGGCGTTACATCTCCTTTCTTTATAAGTTTATTATTAGAATCTTGTGGGATAATATGAATTCTATATCCTGTTCGACCTATATATATTGCCCACTGATCTTTGTATTCATCGTCTAAGTCATGAAAGTGAAATGACGGATAGTTTTTTATATCTAAAAGAGAATCTGCATTCTCGATAAAGTTTATTATTGATGATAGCTTTTTATACACTATTAAATCCATTGCTTTCAAAGCATATTTTTTATCTTTACACAATTTCTTCACATGTGTACTGTCATAATTAATGGTCAAGGGGAGCCTCCTTTCATATAAAATTACCTTTTTGGTAATTTTATTTTAACATAATTTGTTAAAAAAGTAAAGAGGTTATTACTTATATTAAGTATTGTTAATAAAATTGTCAACTATAAGAGAAATAAGGGGTAAATAATGTCTCAGTAGTTATGTAGAATATGTAATATATTATGTTTATTTTAATTGTTTAGTTGCTTTTTTCATGTTTTTTGATACAATACATTTACAAATAGGGTGTGAAATATTATGGTTACTATCAAGGTTGATAACAGTATATTGGCAACGATGGATAATATGGATACATCGAATAATCAGGAACAAAAGAAGATAAAGTTTCTAAACAAAAAAGTTTAGAACCACATCTTCGTTGCAGAGTGGAAATAACTCCGCAATCTCGATAAACGCCCTATTTATAAGGCATTTGGGAGTTTTGCAACCCAAAATGGCAACGTTTTGGCAACAATAAAATATTCACAAAAGATTAAGAGCTATCAGACATTATGAACAAGTCTGATAGCTCTTATTATATTGTTTGCAACAAAGACAACCACCTGCTATGCAGGTGGAAAAGGAAAAGCTTTAGCGAGGAAAGAAGTGAC
>ENA-OROM01000838-OROM01000838.1-human-gut-metagenome-genome-assembly--contig:-NODE-838-length-34425-cov-6.902560_pt1 | contig 34425 bp, 22 predicted proteins | sample MGYA00242129_ERZ509050 | MGnify/ENA primary metagenome ERZ509050 (study PRJEB26280, sample SAMEA2338701) | human gut metagenome | biome: human gut; feature: human-associated habitat; material: faeces...
CCCCACTCCCAGTTGGCTGGCTTTCGCCACCTCTGTGTGGGCGTGGCCGAGGAGGCGCTCGTCTGCGAGGTGCTGCGCCTTGTGCAGCAAGGCCACTCGGGCGGTCGCAACCTGCCGACGGCCGAGACCGACGCGCCGCGTCCCACCCTCACCCCGCGTGAGGTGGAGGTGCTCTCGCTCGTGGTCCGCGGACTGATGAGTAAGGAGATTGCCGACCGCCTCCATATCAGCCTGCCGACCGTCAACACCCATCGCAAGAATATCTGCGAGAAACTGGGCGTGAAGAGCGTCCCCGCCCTCACCGTCTATGCCGTCATGCACGGCTATGTGGAGCTGCGCCAAATAGAAGGCAAGGGCTGACCTCTTCTCTTGCGTCAATACCCGTGGGGCTGGCGTCAATAGACGCGGGGGCCGAAGATGGCCGTGCCCACGCGCACCTGGTTGCTCCGGCACGTGACGGCTATCTGGTAGTCGTGGCTCATGCCCCAGGAGCGGACGCAGAAGCCGGGATCGTCGGCAAAATAGCGCGCCTTCACCTCGTCGAAGAAGTCGGCTGCCGTGAGCATCTCGCGGCGTATCTGGTCCTCGTCCTCCACGTTGGACGCCATCATCATCAGGCCGCTGATGTGTACGTTCTTCATCTCGCGCCATTCTCCCGCCTCCAGCAGTTCGCGGCAGGCCTCCAGGGTCAGTCCATACTTCGTCTCCTCCTCGGCGATATGGAGTTCGAGCAAGACGTCGATGACGCGGTCGTGCTTGGCCGCCTGTTTGTTGATCTCGCGAAGCAACTTGGGCGTATCGACCGCCTCCACCATCGAGATATAGGGCGCGATATATTTCACCTTGTTTGTCTGCAGGTGGCCGATGAAGTGCCATTGGATGTCCTTTGGCAGCGTCTCCACCTTCTGGCGTAATTCCTGCTCATGGCTCTCGCCGAAGATGCGTTGTCCCGCCTCGTAGGCCGGCAGAATATACTCGTTGGGATGATACTTGCTGATGGCCACCAGCTCCACCCCCTCGGGCAGATGGCCGAGCACCTCTTTTAAGTTTTTTGCTACATCTACCATCGTGTGGTTTCTCCTATATGATTATGATGAAACAGTCTTCTGTCTTATTGGAAAACAGGAATACTGTCTTATTGGAAACTGGAATAACTGGAATACTGGAACAATTGGAATACTGGAATATTGGAATATTTGAACAAGCCTACTGCTCCTCGTACTCCGGCTTCGCCTCCTCGTTTTGTCCCTCGGCCTTGGCGCGGTTGTCGTGCTCGAAGACGTCCATCACCTTGGTATCGGCGATGGCGGTGATCTCGTAGTCGATCATGGTCGATCCCATCACCTCATCGACATGCTTCACGGCGCCGCTCACCGAGGCCGCCTGTACGAGATAATAGACGCTCGTGCGCTTCTCCTTCTGCGTCTTGTCGTCGAGCGTGATAAAGGCCAGTTTGCACTTGAACCACTTGTCGTCGCCGTCGGCGTCGCTGAAGAAGATCTCGCCATAGGTGGCCGGCGTAATGGCCTTCACCTCAAACTCTCCGTTGATGTATGCGCCCATCTCCTTGGTGATGGCCTCCTCGGCCTCGCCGAAGGTGTAGGCATCTACCACGTAGGTCTCCGTGGTTTTCTTGTTCTGTCCGTCCTCCATCATCTTGTCGTAGCGGACGCGGGTCTCAAACCAGTTGGCTGTTCTGCTTCTCATTATATATATGTATGTTTTCTTTTTTTTATCTGATCTCTTGTCTTGCGTGGGCCCGTCCCGCTTGCCGAGCCAGGCCCCGAAAAGTGGTGGCTACCCCTCGGGGAGACCGCTTTCGACATGCAAAAGTAGCAAGAAAATCCCACAAATGACCCGCGGGGGCAAAGTTTTTCGCCTTTGCCTTTGCCGTTTGGCCGAATTGGTGTAACTTTGTGGCAAAATACAAGTTTCATACACAAGAGTCAATCCCCGTGCAATCGGGGCAACCGTATTAAATAACTAAAAGAATTATGCCGGAAATCTCAGCACGTGGCCTTATTGTGCCCGAATCGCCTATCCGCAAGCTCGCACCCCTGGCCAATGCAGCCAAGGCGCGCGGCACGAAAGTTTATCACCTGAACATCGGCCAGCCCGACGTGCATACGCCGCAATGTGGTCTCGACGCTCTGAAGAAGGTCGATGCCAAAGTGTTGGCCTATTCGCCCAGCCAGGGCATTGAGAGCTATCGCAACAAGCTCGTGGGCTACTACGCCAAGCACAACATCAATCTGGTGCCCGACGACATCATCGTCACCACGGGCGGCTCCGAGGCCTTGCTCTTTGGCTTCATGGCCACCCTCAACCCTGGCGACGAGATCATCATCACCGAGCCCGCCTATGCCAACTACATGTCCTTTGCCCTGATGGTGGGCGCCAAGGTGCGCTCCATCCATACGAGCATCGACAATGGCTTTGCCCTGCCCGCCGTCGAGGAGTTTGAGAAACTCATCAACGCCAACACGCGTGCCATCCTGATCTGCAACCCCAACAACCCCACGGGCTATGTCTATACCCGCGAGGAGATGGAGCAGATCCGCGACATCGTGAAGAAGCACGACCTCTACCTCTTCGCCGACGAGGTCTATCGCGAGTATATCTATACCGACGAGCCCTACACCTCGGCCATGCACCTGGAGGGTATCGAGAACAACGTGATCCTCGTCGATTCCGTCTCCAAGCGCTACTCTGAGTGTGGCATCCGTATCGGCGCCATCATCACCAAGAATACCGAGGTGCGCAAGGCCGTGCTGAAGTTCTGCCAGGCCCGTCTCTCTCCCCCCTTGATGGGGCAGATCATCGCCGAGGCCTCGCTGGAGGCTCCCGAGAGCTATATCGAGGGTGTGCAGAAGGAGTATGTGGAGCGTCGCAACTGCCTCGTCAACGGTCTGAACCAGATTCCGGGCGTCTTCTCTCCGATGCCGAAGGGTGCGTTCTACACGGTCGCCAAGTTGCCCGTGGACAATGCCGAGAAGTTCTGCCGCTGGCTCCTGGAGGAGTTCTCCTACGAGGGCGAGACCGTCATGATGGCCCCCGCGAGCGGCTTCTACAGCACCAAGGGCGCCGGCCTCGACGAGGTGCGCCTGGCCTATGTGCTCTGCTGCGACGAGCTGCGCAAGGCCCTTGTCTGCCTGGAGAAGGGCCTGGAGGCTTATCCCGGCCGCGTGAAGTAAGTCTATCACATTTCCCTTATAGGGAGCGGGGAGTCGCCCAAGGAGCGGCTCCCGGCTCCTTTCCCTTTATATGATGCCGGACGATTGTGGTCCGGTCTGCTACGCATTCATCTCAATAGAAACACTATGAATTTCCCCCTGTTTATCGCACGCCGTATCTACGGCAAGGGAGCTGGAAGTCAGAAGGTGGCCAAGCCTGCCATCCGCATCGCCACGGCAGGTGTGGCCATCGGTCTGGCCGTGATGATCGTCACGGTGAGCGTGATCCTCGGTTTCAAACATACGATCCGCGACAAGGTCGTGGGCTTCGGAAGCCATATCACCGTGGCCAATATCGCCAGCCTGATGTCCTCCGACCAGTATCCGATACAGATGGACGACTCCATGACGACCGTCCTCCGCGCCATACCGGGCGTGCGCCACGTGGAGCGCTACGCGATGACACAGGGCATCCTCAAGACCGACGACGACTTCCTGGGCGTGGCCCTCAAGGGCGTCGGTCCTGAATACAACACGACCTTCATCCACCAAAATATGGTGGAGGGGTCGATTCCCCATTTCTCCGACTCCTCCTCCACGCAGCGGCTGCTCATCTCGAAGACCATTGCCGACCAGTTGCGCGTGAAGTGTGGGGAGCGCATCTTCGCCTATTTCATCAACCACCAAGGCGTGCGCACGCGCCGCTTCACCATCACGGGCATCTACGAGACCAACCTCAAGCAGTATGACCAGCAGATGTGCTTCACCGACCTCTATACCGCCAACCGCCTCAACGGTTGGCAGGAGGACCAGTTTAGCGGGGCGGAGATGCTGGTCCACGACTTCGGCCAGATCGACGAGGTGGAGCACCAGGTCGTGAAGCGCGTCAACCGCACCACCGACCACTATGGCGAGACCTATTCCTCCGCCACGGTCACGGAGATGAATCCGCAGATCTTCTCCTGGCTAGAACTCATGGACCTCAACGTCTGGCTCATCCTCGGACTGATGATCGCCGTGGCGATCGTCACGATGGTCTCGGGCCTGCTCATCATCATCCTGGAGCGCACGCAGATGATCGGCGTGCTCAAGGCTTTGGGAGCCAAAAACCAGCAGGTGCGCCACGTCTTCCTGTGGTTTGCCACGTTCGTCCTGGCCAAGGGCCTGCTTTGGGGCAACGCCTTGGGCCTGGGCCTCATCGCCCTCCAGCACTTTACGGGCTTCGTGCGCCTCGATCCCCAGACCTACTACGTAAGCACGGTTCCCGTGGAGATCTCCTGGCCCATCGTCCTGGCCCTCAACGTAGCTACCCTCCTGGTCTGCGTTGCCGCCCTCGTCGTCCCCTCCTTCCTCGTCTCTCGTATCCATCCCGCTAAAAGCATGCACTACGAGTAGGGCCTCTTGTCCTTAACGTTTGCGGGTCTCCCGCATAGGTTCCCCTCCCACGACAAAGGGCTGGATCCCGATTCGGAATCCAGCCCTTTGTATTTAAGGATGATCAGCTGCTATGGCAGCCGAGGGGAGTATTAATCGTCACCCCATTTGTCGCTGTTCGATTTTCCCCACAAGCCCGTGTATTTTTCGTTGGTCTTGGTCGTCTCCTCGCCGACCACATCAAAGTGGCTGATACACTCGGCGTCGAGCTTTTCTTTGAAGACGCTGGCTGTCTGTAAGCTTCCGCTGCAGAGGGAGTCGAGGATGATCACATCTATCTTGGGAGCGATATAAATCTTCTTCATTTTGTGTCGCTGTTATTGTCGTTTTTTTATTTGATAATGACTTTCTTTCCGTTTACTACATACATTCCCTTTGGCAAGCCCTCCAGGCTATTGTCGCGGCGCACCATCTGGCCGTTCATGTTGAATACGCCCTCTATGCCGCGCTTGTAGGACGTGTGGTCGGCGTCTGTATGGATGTCGTCGATGCTTGTGGCGCTGTCCTCCACGCCGTCGATCATGAGCGAGACCGTGCTTGCGGATGGGCTTGACAACTCAAACCAGCAGCGGAACGCCTTCAGGCCGTATTGATAGGGCTCGCCATCCTTTGCGCCGCTCGGCACCTGGATGAGGTTGCCCTTGTACATGAAGAAGTCGCCATTGAGGTCATCGCGGCCATCGATGATCCCGTCGTTGTCGTAAGTCTTGGCCAATGTGCCCTTGCAGACCATCGTAGTACCCGGGGTGTCGCTGCCTGAGAAGGTCTTTGTTGACACCCAGGTTTTGGGATCCATATGCTCCGTCAGTTTCTTTCTGTCGAGCGATACCATCGTGATGTCGTAGTGGTCTTTCTCGATGGTCTTGGTCAGACGGTTCGTCTCGTCGGTGGAGGGGTGGTAGTCTTTGCCCAGCCACTCGCTATTATCCTCGCCCTCTTTTGTGTAGAAGTGTTCTACGGTGTAGGGTGCCGACTTCACCTGTGTATATGGTGGGTACACGATATATGGTTCGAATGCTGTTACCATCACGTCATCGTCGTTCTTTGGCTCCACGGTCACGAATTGTACGCTGTTTTCCGTCAGCGCCGCAAGTTTTGCCACCTTTACGGCGTCTCCGAACGTACGCTTCATCTGTCCCCACGTCAGATCGACGGGCAGAATGAGCGAGTTCCACATGTTGTCGTTCAGCTTGCGGTTCAGATGCAGCACGCTGTTCTTGTATTCGTCTGTCGCCATGGTCAGATAGCGCAGGTCGGTCGATTCCTCGTCGAGAATCAGCTCCGGGTTGCGTCGCGGTCCGGCATAAAGCAGTTTGAAGTTGTCCACGGCAGTCAGCTCGTTGGCGTCAACCTCCGACTTGTCTGTAGGGTCTACGTAGAAGCCTATGCGGAGCGTAACAGGATTCTTGTCTGATATTTTTTCCCCATTCGGGGCTTTGTCGAGACATATCTGCACCTGGTTCTCATACTCTCCCTCGAAGAAGGCATGTCCGATACCGGCTCCTTCGTATGCCTTGCCATTGTGTGTTTTGGCAAGCTGATATGCATCAGACTGACTTATACCGTCGAGAGTTGCTGCTGAGTATATCTCTTTAATCGGATTGTTGTTGGCATCGAGCACTGTAATGAACATGTTTGCAAGCGGTTTGCCGTTCTTAGTGATGTTCTCCGAACTGTTCGCTGTGCTGAATCCGTTGCATCGCAGCAGGTACCATCCTGCCTTGTGTACCTTCACGTCCTGGTAGATATTGAAGCCGCGCAGGCCCTTGGTGTAGCAATAGAAAAGCTTGCCGTATTTTTGTTGATGGGCCTCAGTCCTACCTGTAAAACCCCCATCTTGGTTGTTGCTAACTTTGTCATACGTCTTATACATCGTTTCATCTCCGAAACGCACGTGGCTGTTTACATCAGTAGTTGAGCTTACGCCTCCGATTTTCCAGTTTGCAGCACCGATATCATGTATTCTGAAATCAGGACATGTGATAAGGAAAGAGGCATCGACAGCCGACTCCATATATGCAGGGGCTGTGTTGAAGAGCAAGTAATACTCTTTCTTTGTAATGACCTTCCATTCCTGGTTCTTGTATTCCGGGGTGTCCTCTGCTGCCAGGTTTGTCTCATAATCGCAGAATTTATTCTCGTCGTTGGGATAAGCAGTGAGATAACCTAAATGGGTAACTGGAAGGAATGAGTTGATTTCGACGAGATACACCTTGTTCTTATCTGAATAGTCCTTGGCTTTTACAAATCTGATAGCGCAATTTTCATTTCTATCCATAAAGACCCCATTTACCCCATCTTTATCCTTGAAGATTCCCATATATTGGCCAGTTCTAGAACCTTCCACTTTGTTTTGCAGGAAATACGTTGATGAACTGCCATTCCATCTCATATAAATGGAATATGGTGAAACATTTAGCGAGGCATGAGTACCCCACTTACCACCAATACTCAGAAACTTTTTGGCACCGACATTATACAGACACACAATCTTATCTCCGTCGGTTTCAGCCGTTCCTTTGCTTGTACAAATTGCTGACGAAGGATCAATGCCATAAAGTTTGTCAACACCTCCAATAGTATTTTCTGTTCCGTTGCTTGCAGTCGCTTTATTTTGTGCCGAAGCCTGCCCTATGGGGACAAGAATCCACACGAGTAGCATGGCTGCGAAAAGTTTCCAAAGGCTGGATGATGCCTTGGAAGATTGCAATGTTGTAGTTCTCATAAAAATTGATTCTGTGTATAAACTTGTTTTGATTTATTTCTCTGTCCGAAGGGCATGGCGCTGCAGAGTCAGCTCCTATGGTGATAGAAGCTACTCTGTTTGCTAAGTCCTTGTCGAATGGTAATAATGGGTGGTTGTGGTCAATCAAGCCACTGGCGTATCATGAAGATATCCTTCCCTCCTTTGCATCTCTATGGTGTGTGTGGCGCGAAGATCTGCCTAAAAACGACCGATCCGGGCCTACTCTCCATTTTGACGGCGCAAAATTACTGTAATTTCTCTAAACTGCCAACTTTTTATCTGTTAATTTGTATTGTTTTCATTCCAAAAGCCAGTTTTACCCCCCCCCATTCTTGATCTGTATCAACCTCTAAGTCTTGTTTGTTCGCCAGTCTTGGAATGGTAATAACGCGCTTTTGGTGAGGAAAGCTTCCTCCCTCCTGCCGTCTTCTCCTCGTGTCTTCTGCCCTCTTTTGTCCTCTTCTGTCTTATTCCCTTCCTTCGGTAAGCCTTCGGGATTTCTTCGGGATAGCGCATCTTATTACTGTTGCCGGACAGGCTACAAGCTCTTACAGGAACGTTCTCCTGCTATTCTTTCTCGTCATGGCAAAACTCGAACGAGCTCAGTTTTGCTCATGGCTTATCGAAAGCGTTGTTACTGAACTTTCGTATGTGATTCAACTACGGGCTGAAGGCCCAAAAGCTCCTAGCCCAGGGCATCGCCCTGGGTATGATGGCAATCAGCAAGACGCCCTGTAAGGGCAAAAGCCTTATGTTTTGCCTGGAGTTTTAAAGCTTTTGCCCTTACAGGGCGACAAGTTTGCGTCCGTAATAACCCAGGGCGATGCCCTGGGCTAGGGGCTTCTGCCCTTTACCTTTCCCTTCGGCCGGTGACCGTTGGTTCAGGGCGTGTGGAGCTTACATGCGATCCCCTTTTTCATGCGATCGTTTTTTGATGGTTTGCCCTTGGTTTTTCTTTTCAACATGCGTTTTTGTGAAAACGAACCCCTCAAATCGTGGTGAAGCCTTGATTTTGATGTAGCACTTTCGTAGTCAATTCTGCGGCCTAAAGACCGGAAAGCAAGCCTTGCGAGACCTATTTTCCCCCATTTTCTTCGGCTTTTATCGGCTATCATATCGACTATGTTGTCGAATATAGTGGTGAAAGTAAAGTCGTAGAAAGGGATAATCTGTTGGTAATAAGCCTTTTAGAGAGAAAAGGGTGTGTGGGCTTTGTTCCAGTTCCAGTTGTTCCAGTTATTTTTTGAGGGTATGCAAAATCCTATTACCCCTATATATACTATATAACTAATTAGTTATTAAGTAGTTATAGATAATAAGAGAAAATGGGGGTGTCTCGAAATTAATTGGAATACTGGAATACTGGAACAACTGGAACAACTGGAACAACTGGAACGCACTTCTTTTCTACGAGGCTTCTCAAGTGCTGTGATGCCTCTTTTTTCCATGGCCCTTCCCTTCCAAGGATGTCCTCCTCTCTGAGGCCCTTTCTGTGATGGCCCTTCCCCTCGCTGGCCCCAGCCATTTGCTCAAGGCTTCGATAGCAGGGTATTTCCGTCTCCTTGCGTCTCCTTGCGTCTCATTCCACCCTCATCACCCGTTATCTCACGTTATCTCACCCAATCGCATCCAATCGCATCGTATCGCACTATTGGGTTGGCAGAAAGGCTTAACTTTGCAGCATGAACACGATTCTTGGGCAGGCCCGCCTCCCGATTGGCCACGGCAGACGCCCGCCTCCCCTGCAGAATCCATGTCTCCACGGTCTTTGACATACTGACACACAAAGGGCGGGCCCAACCTGTGACAGGCCAGGCGCCCCCTCAGACCCAAAGCGAGAAGAGAAATCCCCTACGTCTCCTCGCGCAGGAAGTCAAGCGCCTGGCGAGCCTCCTCGTCGCCGACGGTCTGCTGCATCTTAGCGTGATAGGACGACGTGAAATCTGCATTTTAGCGTGATAGAAAGATCAAAAACCTGCATTTTAGCGTGATAGAACGAGTCAAAATCTGCATTTTAGCGTGATAGAAAGGTCAATAATCTGCATTTTAGCGAATTTTAGAGTCGCTAAATGGCTCGCTTTCAACATTTTAAGTATATTTGTACTTGAATAGACAAATATGCTTACGTTTATAGTGGAAGAAAGAGTCATGCTTCAAGTTTTGACAGAGCAAAAAGGGAACGGCATTTATTGACTATATTACTGATGGCGGTTTTCCGAAAATGCGGTACTTGCGCGACAAACGCGGATATGTACAGAGGTCTCATGGAGGCCATCATCACAAAAGATATACAGCAACGTTTCAAAATCCGAAACACAGATGCCTTGCGGAAAAAAGCATCCATGTATGCTCCGCAATAGAGTGGCTTCTGAAAATGGAGTGATTGGGTTGTTTGTGTTATCTCCACATTCAACCGTTATACGCTATACTTGTTGTTTTGGTTGTGCTTCTTGTTCGGCAGGCCGTTTTGGAAACAACGCACACATCCCTGTCACTCCATTTTCTGTTTAAACTTAAAAATCCCCCTACGCCCCCTCGCGCAGGAAGTCGAGCGCCTGGCGAGCCTCCTCGTCGCCGACGGTCTGGTCGATGATGGGCTGGCCGAAACCACTCAGGAGCACGGAGCGGATCTCTCCGTGGTGCGACTTCTTGTCGTGGTGCATGAGCGTGACGAGCTCGTCGTAGTCCTGGCAACTGATGGCCGGCGTGCCGTAGAACTCGCGTACGAAGCGCACGGTCTGCTGCATCTGCTCCGTGGGGAAGCCCGTGCGGAGCGTAGAGAGATAGAGTTCGCAGACCAGTCCGAAGGCCACGGCATGGCCATGGGGCAGCGCCTGGCGGCTGAGCGACCACTCCTCGATGGCATGGCCGAAGGTATGGCCGAGGTTGAGCGACTTGCGGATGTCCTTCTCCAGCGGGTCGCGCCTGACGTAGCGGAGCTTGATGTCGATGCTCGCCTCGATCATCTTGGCCAGCTCGTGCCAGTCGGGCTGCGAGAGGTCGAAGCCGACGAGTCGGGCCCATCGCTCCTGGCTGTCGAGGAGACCGTGCTTCAGCATCTCGGCATAGCCGCTGCGAAGGTCGTCCGTGTCGAGCGTCTTCAGCCAGTCGGTATTGATGATGACGCGGGAAGCATCCTGGAAGGTGCCGATCTCGTTCTTCATGCCCCCGAAGTTGATGCCCGTCTTGCCTCCCACGCTCGCATCGACCATGGCCAGCAGCGTGGTGGGGACGTTGATGAAACTGAGGCCCCGCTTGAAGGTCGCTGCCGCGAATCCGCCGAGGTCCGTCACCATGCCGCCGCCGAGGTTGATGACGAGCGAGTGGCGGTTGGCCCCGCCCTTCTGCAGCCGCTCCCAGACGCGCGTGAGCTGGCGCAGGTTCTTGTTGGCGTCGCCATCGACGATCGTGATCACCTCTGCCTGGCGCAGGGTGGGGAAGTGGGCCATCTCGCTCCAGCAGAAGCGATGAGAACTGGTGTCGCAGATGACGAAGATGCCATCGTGCTCACACTCGGAGATACACAGCGCGAGATCGCTCTCGAAACGATCTGATAGGATGATTCTCTGTTCCATATCTGTTTCCTTGTCTTTGTCTGTTCTTACTCTATACAAAATTATCATTTTTCGTCGTAACGACGGTCAAAAGCTGGTTGTTTTAACAATAATACACATTTCGGCTTCCGTTCTTGCGCATCCACCCGGCGTAGTGTGCAAGATTGTAAGGACAGACCGAGACGACACGAGCAATGCTTCGCCAGGGCATATAGACAACAACTGATACAATGCTTCGCCAGGACATGATAGAAAAACAACTTGAACAACTTTTACAACTATGAACAACGCTTCGCGGGGACATTGCCTCTTCGAGGTCCATGCTAACCAAGGCTTGCTGCAAGGGAAACAACTATGAACAACGCTTTGCCTTGGACACATTTCCTGCTGATTTCTCCTGGCGTAATGTCCTGGCGAAGCCTTGTATTTTGTTGTTTACCTTGCAGCAGGATTGCAATATGCGCGAAGCGTGTAGGTTCCATTTCATGGTACCCTTTCTCGCCATGGCTAAACTCGAGCGAGCTCGGTTCTGCGCATGGCTTATCGAAAGCGTTGTTACTTGTTGTAAAAGTTGTATTTGTTGTTTTCCCAAATTCAGCAGGAATTATGTCCCCGCAAGCCTTGTGCTTTGGTGTTTACCTGGCAGCAGGACGTATTGGCAACTTTAGTTGTTTTTCCCCATCAGCAGGTCGCGTTTTCTGCGAGCCCATTTTAAACCATTGGGCCGCTGGCGCATCCTAAGACAGGACGAAGCGATAGATAGAAAGCAAGAACAAGAACAAGAGCAAAACAATAGTAACTACACAAGAACAAGATGAATATAAGAAAGAGAATCAGTATAGTCCTGGTGGCACTCCTGGCCCTGGTGGGCGTCTCGGCCCAGGCACAGACCGTCTCGGGCACGCTCATCGACGGCCAGCACAAGCAGCCCCTCGGCTATGCCGTCGTCCAGCTGCTGGGATCGGACAGCACCTACGTCTCGGGCACGACGAGCAACGACACAGGCCGCTTTGCGCTCGCCGCCCCGCGCGACGGCCGCTACATCCTCAAGGTCTCCTTCGTCGGTATGCGCACGCTCTGTCACGACGTCGTGGTCGCTGGCGGCAAGGACAAGGAGGTCGGCGCCCTCACGCTCCGCGAGGACGAGCACGTGCTGCGCGAGGTGACGATCGCCGCCCAGGCCCCGAAGGTCGTGCTCAAGAACGACACATTCCAGTATAACGCCTCCGCCTACCGCGTAGCAGAGGGATCGACCGTCGAGGCCCTGGTCAAGGTGCTGCCCGGCGCAGAGATAGGCGACGACGGGTCGATCAAGATCAACGGCAAGGAGGTGAAGAAGATCCTCGTCGATGGCAAGGAGTTTATGACCGGCGACACCAAGACGGCGCTGAAGAACCTCCCCGCCGCCATCATCGACAAGGTGAAGGCATACGACCAGAAGAGCGACCTGGCCCGCGTCACGGGCATCGACGACGGCGAAGAGCAGACCGTGCTCGACTTCGGCATGAAGCAGGGCATGAACAAAGGATTCTTCTCCAACATCGACCTCTCCATGGGCAACCACGGGCGCTATAGCGAGCGCGGCATGGCGGCCTACTTCAAGGACAACTTCCGCATGATGGGTTTCCTCTCGGCCAACAACGTCGGCGACATGATGTTTGGCGGCGGACGACGGGGCGGATTCGGACAGACCCGCCAGGGACTCAACAACACCAAGATGGCGGGCATCAACATGAACTACGACAACGGCAAGACCTGGCAATGGGACGGATCCCTGCGCTGGAACCATAGCAACGGCGACCTGCAGTCCAAGGTCTTCTCCGACAACTTCCTGGCCTCGCAGCACGCCTACACGCGCCGCCTCAGCCAGCAGTACACGCGGTCCAACAGCTGGGACGGGCGCTTCCGCCTGGAGTGGACCCCCGACTCGATGTGGAACGTGATGTTCCGCCCAAGCCTGCAGCTCAGCAAGAGCGACGGCCTCGACGTGAGCACCTCGGCCACCTTCTCCGAAGATCCCTATGCCCAGGGCGACGACCCGCTCTCCGAAGACCTGCTCGCGGCCATGCAGGCCCAGGGCACCCTGGTCAACCGCCAGCGCAACACGACCGTGACCTATGGCGGCAACACCTCGGCACAGGCCTCGCTGCAGGTCAACCGCAAGCTCTCGGCCAACGGACGCAACGTCACGCTCCGACTCCAGGGCAACTACAACGACGCCGACGCCAAGACCTTCTCCACCCAAGACCTGCAATACTACCAGCTGCTCGACGCCCTGGGCCAGGACTCCATCTACCGCGCCTACCGCTATAATCTCATGCCCACCAAGAGCCACGGCATCGGCGTGGAGGCCACCTATAGCGAGCCCATCGCCCGCCGCACCTACCTGCAGCTGGCCTACCAGTACAACTACGCCCTGAGCAAGAGCGACCGATCGACCTACGACTTCTCCTCGCTCGGCGGCGGCTTCTTCGACGGCGTCGATCCCGCCTACCGCTCCTGGGGCAGCTACCTCGCCCTGCTGCAGCAGCCCCTCGGCAGCTACTTCGACCAGTCGCTGAGCCGCTACTCGGAGTACAAGACCCACACGCAGAACATCCAGCTCATGATCCGCATGAACCAGGAGAAGTGGCGATTCAACGCCGGCGTGCAGCTCCAGCCGCAGCACAGCATCTACCAGCAGGACTACCTCGGCGTCCACGTCGATACGGTCCGCAACTCCTTCGACTGGAGTCCGACGATCGACTTCCGCTATAAGTTCTCGCCACAGAGCAACCTCCGCCTCTTCTACCGCGGATCGGCCACGCAGCCCACGATGAGCCAGCTGCTCGACATTACGGACAATACCGACCCGCAGAACGTCAGCGTCGGCAACCCGGGCCTGCGTCCCGCCTTCACCCACCGCATCCATGCGTTCTACAATGGCTACCGGCAGAGATACACGCAGTCGTGGATGACCTTCTTCCACTTCGCCTCCGTCCACAACGCCATCGGCAATAGCGTGACCTACGACGCCAGCTCGGGAGCCCGCGTGGTGAGGCCCGTCAACATCAATGGCAACTGGAACCTGAACGCGGGCGTGATGTTCAACACGAGCATCGACACCCTGGGCGTATGGAATGTCAACACCTTCACGACCGTCGATCTCAACCGCTACGCCTCGCTCCTGCAGCAGTCGCGGCAGAGCCTCGTGGAGCGCAACATCACCAATCAGACCAACCTCAGCGAGCGACTGACCTTCAGCTATCGCAACAGTTGGCTGGAGGTGGCCCTCGACGGGTCGGTGGAGTACAACCACACGAAGAACCAGCTGCAGTCGGCGCAGAACCTCAACACCTGGCGGTTCGCCTACGGCGGATCCATCAACCTCACGGCGCCTTGGGGCACGAGCCTCTCCACGGACCTCCACATGAACAGTCGCCGAGGCTACAACGACGCCTCGCTCAATAGCAACGAACTGCTTTGGAACGCCCAGGTGGCGCAGAGCTTCCTGCGTGGCAAGCCGCTCACGATCTCGCTCCAGCTCTACGATATCCTCCACCAGCAGAGCAACCTCTCGCGCGTGGTCAACGCCATGGGCCGCACGGATACGGAGTATAACAGCATCAACAGCTACGCGCTCCTGAAGATCTCCTATCGCTTCAACCTCTTCGGAGGCAAGCCGCAGCATCCAGCAGGCGTGCGCCGTGGAGACGACGGCCCGATGATGGGACCTCCGGGTGGCCGTCCGCCCATGGGACCTCCGGGTGGACGCCCGCCCATGGGTCATCCCGGAGGACGCCCCTTCTGACGCCCGTTAGCAAAACAGCGTGATGGTTTTCGACCTGTATCGCTTGCTGATGAAGGAAAACAACTTGAACAACTTTTACAACTTTGAACAACGCTTCGCGGGGACATTGCCTCTTCGAGGCCCATGCAACTAAAGGTTGCTTGTAGTGAAACAACAATATACAACGCTTCGCCTTGGATATTTCCTGACATTTTGTCCTGGCGAAGCGTTCCATTTCATGGAACCCTTTGTTGTATTTTGTTGTTTATCTGGCAGCAAGATTGTTCCATGCGAAGCGTTGTACATGATTGTATTGGTTGTATGAGTTGTTTTCCCCTATAAGCAGGACGTTTGTCCACGTCTTGTTGCTTGTTCTTTCCCTTTATAGTCAAAAAGAGAAAAATGAGCCCTGAATGTTTTGGCATTCAGGGTTTTTTCGTATTTTTGCATCGGAGATACACTTTTCGCCTTTTGGCGGATGCGAATCTCGCTTCCTCCAAGAGCCGAGAGGCCGAGGGAGACATCATTAAAAAAGTAGAAATAAAACAGAAAGAAAAGTATGTTGCTAAACGCTTTGTGGATCGTGGTGGGCGTGGTGCTCGTCCTTTGGGGCGCCGACCGACTCACCGAGGGGGCGGTGGCCGTGGCTGAGCGGCTCCGCGTGCCCCAGATAGTCATCGGACTGACTATTGTCGCCCTGGGCACCTCCATGCCCGAGCTCTGCGTCAGCGTGGTTTCCGCCCTCAAGGGCACTCCCGACCTGGCCGTGGGCAATGTCGTGGGAAGCAATATCTTCAACGCCCTGCTCATCGTCGGCGTGGCCGCCCTCGTGGCCCCTATGACGATCCTGCGATCCACGGTCTTCAAGGACGTGCCCTGCGCCCTCGTGGCCTCGGTTGTCCTACTCATGATGTGTCAGAACGACTGGGTCATCACACGCCTCGACGGCGCCATCCTCTTTGTCTTCTTCCTCGTCTTCATGCGCCTCACGATCAAGGGAGCCACCTCGGCCCAGCCTGCGCCGCAGGAAGCAGACGAAAAAGAGGCTTCGGCAGGCAAGCAACCCATGAAGGGCTGGTTGGCCGGCCTGTGGATGGTCGTGGGCCTGGCCGTCCTCATCGGCGGCAGCAACCTCTTTGTCGGCGGCGCTACCGAGGTGGCACGGGCGCTGAACGTGAGCGACGCCGTCATCGGACTGACCATCGTGGCGGGCGGCACCTCTCTGCCCGAACTGGCCACGAGCGTCGTGGCGGCCAAGAAGGGCAATAGCGGCATTGCCATCGGCAACGTGCTGGGCAGCAACGTCCTCAACATCCTCTTCATCCTGGGCCTCACGGGCATGATCTCGCCCATGCACATCGAGGGCATCACCAACGTGGATCTCTACATGATGCTCGTCTCGACCATCATGATCTGGTTTTTCTCCTTCACCAAATATACCATCGAGCGGTGGGAGGGAGCAGTCCTTGTGCTCACCTTTGGCGGCTACATGTGGTACCTCCTCGCCTAAAGCGGGGGAAGTCGTGGTCTCCGTTCGCCTAAGGGCGCTCCGCTCGCTACGCAGTATTCACCAATTTTTAAACTACTTACGATATGAACAAAATCAGACTATTACCATTGGTCGCTGCCTCCCTCCTCTCGCTGGGTACGGCGGCGCAGACGAGTTTTCCAGGTGCGGAGTCCATCCGCTACGAGGCGCCCGAGGGCACGATCCACGCCCACCAGGTGAGGAGCGCCACCAGTTTCTATGACCCGGGAGAGGGGGTGGCCTACCTCGACAGCGTGGAGTATTATACGGCCGACTATGTGGTGGCCGAGGACGGCAGCGTCTATTGGTCCAATCCCTTCGTCTTCTTTCCCACCGACACGTGGCTCAAACTCGACCGTGCTGAGGGCGACACCCTCGTGGCGCGTCTGCCCCAGGCGATGTTTGAGGGCGACGACGGCACCGTTTTTTATGCGCGCCGCATGGTGCTCAGCGACCGAGGCGATGGGGAGCTCGACTGTCTGCCCGACGAGGCTGAGACCGACGTCCGCTTCACCCTGCGCGGCGACACGCTTGCCCTGGTGGACGGGGGCCTCGACGAACAGGGCATGCCCCGCTACATCCTCGGATTGGCCACGGCCACGGGCGGCTGGAGCTGCTATGGCGAGGGACTGACCACGATCGTCCCGCTCCGCTATGAGCCCACGCAGAAGCCAGAGGGAAAGCCTGAGCAGAACATCCATTTCGTCTATTATAACCCCTTCATAGAGGATGAACTGGACGAGACCGTGCCTGCCGTCTGCGATGGCGACAAGATCTACTGGCAGTTGCCCTATAGCTCCAACAGGGACGAGACCTACTGGATGGTAGGCGAATGGCGTGACAACCGCATCACCGTCCTTCCGCAGTACCTTGGTGTCGATACGTGGTCTTGTCTCCACCTCTTCGCCATGCCTGCAGGCTATCTGCCCGAATCCTCCGATCTCGACCCCTTCGGCCTGATGGAAATGCTGGTCTTCAACTACAATCCCGCCACGGAGACCTACGAGAGCGCGTACGAGAACCAGACCCTGCTCGTCAATGTGGGGCCCGACCGCGTCTATTATGCCGACTTCTATGTCGCGCCCCGCTTGCAGTCGTTGCCTTCCACCTCCATCCTTTCCCGCCCGCGCCTCGACGCCCCCGCGCCCTCAGTCTGCTACAGTCCTGATGGACGCAGACTCCGCCAGCCTATGCGCCACGGGATCGTCCTCCGCAGGAACGCCGATGGCACAGTCGTCAAGCAGGTGGCCCGGTAGCGTCAAAACGATCTGCTGAGTAGGGAAAACAACCAATACAACTTTTAAAACAAGTTACAACGCTTCGTGTCGGTTGAAGCGGGCTGAAAGCCCAAAAAGCTCCTAGCCCAGGGCATCGCCCTGGGGATAATAGCAATCAACAAGACGCCCTGTAAGGGCAAAAAAATTGTTTATAGCCTGCTTCTTTAAAACTTTTGCCCTTTCAGGGCGACAGGTTGGCGTTCATAATTACCCAGGGCGATGCCCTGGGCTAGGAACTTCTGCCCTTTCAGGGCGTATTGGATAATTTCAAGCGTACAGGTAAATATTGTATTGGTTGTTTTCTTCACTTGTCCTAACGTCGTCATGGACATTGAGTGAAGAAAGCTAACTTGGTTGGACAAGCAAGCGTTGTTGCTTGTTGTACAAGTTCTTTTGCTATGTGTCCCGGCGATGGACCCGTTATTTGTTATACCGCTTGTTTTCTACTATTTTCGCAATTCTTTTCCCCCGAGACACGCTATTTCCGCGGTTGTTTTCCCCGCAATACGCTAAAAAACAGTAAAAAGATACGCCCTTCGGAATATTCTTTGTATCTTTGCAAACGTAGAAATAATTATAGAATCATATCTTAGGTAATATGAACATTTTAGAAATGAGCGACCAGGAGATTGGCCGCCGACAAAGTTTGCAGCAGCTGCGCGAGATGGGTATCGACCCGTATCCCGCAGCAGAATATCCTACCAACGCTTTCTCTACCGAGATCAGAGACGAATTTAAGGAGGACGAGAAGCGCGAGGTAGTCATTGCAGGACGTATGATGAGCCGCCGTATCATGGGCAAGGCCAGCTTTGTCGAACTTCAGGATAGCAAAGGCAGAATCCAAGTTTACATCACCCGCGACGACATTTGCCTGGGCGACGACAAAAACTTATACAACGTAGTCTTCAAGAAATTGCTCGACATCGGCGACTTCATCGGCGTGCGTGGCTTCGTCTTCAAGACCCAGATGGGCGAGATCAGCGTCCACGCACAGGAGCTCGTCCTCCTGTCGAAGAGCCTCAAGCCGCTGCCCATCGTCAAGTACAAGGACGGCGTGGCCTACGACAAGTTTGACGATCCCGAGTTGCGTGCCCGTCGCCGTTATGTCGATCTCGTCGTCAACGACGGCGTCAAGGACACCTTCCTCAAGCGTGCCACCGTGCTCCGCACCATGCGCGCCTTCTTCGACCGCCACGGCTATACCGAGGTCGAGACTCCGACCCTCCAGTCCATCGCCGGAGGCGCCTCGGCCCGCCCCTTCATCACCCATTTCAATGCCCTCAACGTCGATATGTACATGCGTATCGCCACCGAGCTCTATCTGAAGCGACTGATCGTAGGCGGATTTGAGGGTGTCTATGAGATCGGCAAGAACTTCCGCAACGAGGGTATGGACAAGTTCCACAACCCCGAGTTTACCTGCATGGAGCTCTACGTGCAATATAAGGACTACAACTGGATGATGGCTTTCACCGAGCAGCTGCTCGAGACCATCTGCAAGGCCGTCAACAATGGCGCCACGGAGGTGAAGCATGGCGACCACGTCATCTCCTTCAAGGCCCCCTTCCGCCGCCTCCCCATCCTTGAGGCCATTCAGGAGAAGACGGGCTTCGACTGCACGGGCAAGACCGAGGAGGAGATCCGCGCCTTCTGCCTTTCCAAGGGCATGGAGGTCGATGAGACCATGGGCAAGGGCAAGCTCATCGACGAACTCTTCGGAGAGTTCTGCGAGGGCACGTTCATCCAGCCGACCTTCATCACCGACTACCCCGTCGAGATGTCGCCGCTGACGAAGATGCACCGCAGCAAGCCCGGACTGACCGAGCGCTTCGAGCTGATGGTCAACGGCAAGGAGGTGGCCAACGCCTACTCCGAGCTCAACGACCCCATCGACCAGGAGATGCGCTTCAAGGAGCAGATGCGCCTGAGCGAGAAGGGAGACGACGAGGCCATGATCATCGACCACGACTTCCTGCGCGCCCTGCAGTATGGCATGCCGCCCACGAGTGGTATCGGTATCGGTATCGACCGTCTGACGATGCTCATGACGGGCCAGGAGACCATCCAGGAGGTGATCCTCTTCCCCCAGATGAAGCCGGAGAAGAAGATGCCGCAGGACAGCATCGAGGCCTGGGCAAAGATCGGCGTGCCTGAGGAGTGGGTCTATGTGCTCCGCAAGGCGGGCTTCAACCTCCTCTCCGACATCTGTGGCGAGAAGGCTCAGGGCCTGCAGCAGAAGCTCGGCGAGATCAACAAGAAGTATAAACTCGGCTATGAGAAGCCGTCGGTCGATGAGATCCAGCGCTGGATAGACGCTGTGACCCCGGCTGAGACGGAGGCATAGGCCGAAGGATTACTCCATATAAAAAAGTAATAGTCAACTACAGGAAGCGCGATGGTAAACGGACGTATAGCTGTCATAGGTAGCGGCAGTTGGGCTACGGCCTTGGCCAAGGTGATAGTGGAGCACACCCACGAGATAGGGTGGTATGTGCGGCGCCCGATTACCATCGACCGCTTCAAGCTGCTTCGACACAATCCAGGCTATCTCCGCAACCTCGCCTTCGACGTCGCGGAGATAGACTTCTCGTCGGACATCAACTACATCGTCTCCCACTACGACACGCTGCTCTTCGTCACGCCGTCGCCTTATACGAAGGAACTGCTCGACAAGGTGCGCGTGCCCATGCGCGACAAGTTTGTCGTCACGGCCATCAAGGGAGTCGTGCCGGGCGAGAACACGGTCTTCACGGAGTATGTCCACCGCCGCTTTGGCGTGCCCGAGGGCCAGTTGGCCTGCATCGGCGGACCCTCCCATGCCGAGGAGGTGGCCCAGCAGCGCCTCACCTACCTGACCGTGGGCTGCACGGACGAGGCGCGGGCCCAGGCCTTCAGCAGCGTGCTCCGCTCCCACTATATCAAGACCAAGACCTCGCGCGACGTGGTCGGCATCGAGTATGCGGCCGTGCTGAAGAACGTCTATGCCATCTGTGCCGGCATCTGCCGGTCGCTCGACTTTGGCGACAACTTCCACGCCGTGCTCATGACCAACGCCATGCAGGAGATGAACGCATTCCTCAATGCCCTCAACCCCATCTGGCGAGACATGCTCGACACGGTCTATCTGGGCGACCAGCTCGTCACGGGCTACTCGCGCCTCTCGCGCAACTACACGTTTGGCGCCATGATCGGGCGGGGCTATACCGTCAAGGCGGCCCAGGCCGAGATGGAGATGATCGCCGAGGGCTATTTCGGCACGAAGTGTATGTACGTCATCGCCCAAGAGCTTCGCTCCCACCACGTCCACCTGCATACGCCGACGCTTGACACCGTCTATCGCATCCTCTACGAGAGGGCCAATGCCGCCGAGGCCATCAGGAGCATGACCAATCCGGGGGCGTGAGGCGATATGATATATATAATAAGGATAACAAGGATGGACACCACCCATCCGCAACACAATAACACAACAAATCACACAATAGGTTTATGGAAAAGATTCGTTTAGACATCACCAAGGCGCTCTCCTTCCTCGATCCGGGGACCCTGGAGGCTTACGCACCTCAGGTAGCAGCGGCTCAGACCGCTTTGGAGCAGGGCACCTGCCCGGGCAATGACTTCCTCGGATGGCTGCATCTGCCGTCGAGCATCACACCAGAGTTTCTCGACGAGGTGCAGGCCGTGGCCGACGCGCTTCGCCGCCAATGCGACTATGTCGTCGTGGCCGGTATCGGAGGTTCTTACCTCGGCGCACGCGCCATCATCGAGGCCCTGGGCAATAGTTTCTCGTGGCTGGTCCGCGACGACCGCAACCCGGTCATCCTCTTTGCCGGCAACAACATTGGCGAGGACTACCTCTACGAACTGACCACCTATCTGAAGGGTAAGCGCTTTGGCGTGATCAATATCTCCAAGAGCGGCACGACCACGGAGACGGCCCTCACTTTCCGCCTGCTGAAGAAGCAATGTGAGGCCGAACGGGGCAAGGAGGCGGCCAAGGACGTGATCGTCGCCATCACCGACGCCCACAAGGGTGCGGCCCGTGCGGCTGCCGACAAGGAGGGCTACAAGACGTTCGTCATCCCCGACAACGTGGGTGGACGCTTCTCGGTCCTCACGCCGGTCGGCTTGCTCCCGATCGCCGTGGCAGGATTTGATATCCGCCAGCTCGTGGCGGGCGCCCAGGATATGGAGAAGGCCACAGGACTGGACGTGCCCTACTGCGACAATATCGCGGCGCAGTATGCAGCCGTGCGCAACGCGCTCTACCAGAAGGCGGGCAAAAAGATCGAGATCATGGCCAACTTCCAGCCGAAGCTCCATTTCGTGGCCGAGTGGTGGAAGCAGCTCTATGGAGAGAGCGAGGGCAAGGATCATAAGGGCATCTTCCCCGCGTCTTGCGACTTCACGACCGACCTCCACTCCATGGGACAATGGATCCAGGAGGGCGAGCGCTCCATCTGGGAGACCGTGCTGAGCGTGGAGACACCCGAGCATGAGCTGCTCTTCCCGCACGACGAGGAGAACCTCGACGGCCTCAACTTCCTGGAGGGGAAGCGCGTCGATGAGGTCAACAAGATGGCGGAGCTGGGCACGCGCCTGGCCCATTCCGACGGAGGAGTGCCGCAGATCCGTATCACCCTGCCGCGCCTCAATGCCTACTACCTCGGCCAGCTCATCTACTTCTTCGAGATCGGCTGTGGCATCAGTGGCAACGTCCTCGGCGTCAACCCCTTCAACCAGCCGGGCGTGGAGGCGTATAAGAAGAATATGTTCGCCCTGCTCGACAAACCGGGATATGAGGCCGAGAGCAAGGCCATCCAGGAGCGTCTGAGCCAGGAGGCGTAAAGAGAGATAGCAATAGCATGGCGGCGTGTCTCGGAAGGCAAGGGCCTAACGGCTTTTCTCCGACTCTGACACGTCGCCTTTTTGATGGAATCAAGTGATTATGTTCGACAACGAGATCAAACACTATTTAGATCAGCACGGCTACGAACGGTTTGATCCCAAGGCCGTACTGTTTGATATGGACGGCGTGCTCTATGATAGTATGCCCCATCATGCGAAGGCATGGAAGCGTGCCATGAGCGACTTCGGAATCCATTTCACGGAGGCCGACGCCTATGCCACAGAGGGGGCAAGGGGCGTGGACACGATCCGCGACTATGTGAAGCGCCAGCTGGGGCGCGAGGTCGATGAGGCGGAGGCACAAAGAATGTATGATGTCAAGACGCGCTACTTCCATGAGTTGCCGGAGACGCGCATCTTCGACGGCGTGCGCGAATTGATGGGCTGGTTTGCGTCTCGCGGACTGAGCATCAATGTCGTCACGGGCAGCGGACAGCGGCCGCTCATTCTGCGCTTGCTCCACGACTTCGGCGACTTCCTCGACGAGGCGCATATCACTACGGCTTATGACGTGAAGAACGGCAAGCCGGCGCCCGATCCTTATCTCGCGGGACTGCGCAAGGCGGGCAACTTGCAGCCGTGGCAGGGCATCGTGGTCGAAAACGCTCCCTTAGGGGTGAGAGCGGGCGTGGCAGCAGGCTGCTTCACGGTCGCCGTCAACTCGGGACCGCTCCCCGACGAGGCTTTGGCGGGGGAGGGGAGCAACTTGCTCTTTCCCAGCATCCGCAGTTTCCTTGCTGCGCTGGAGGACTGATTTCCGTCTTTTGGGTAAGTTTTTCCCCAAAAAGGGTTTCGGAAGATCGAGAGAAAATGGCTACCTTTGCAAGCGTCATCAGTCACAAACTGCGCTTGCAAGCGTTATCAATCACATAAAGAAGAAAGGTTATGTTAGGAAACTTCACTTATCACAACGCTACCAAAGTACATTTTGGTAAGGACGCGCTGGGCTTGCTCGGCGACGAACTCAAAAACTATGGTCCGAAGGTCATGCTCTCCTATGGCGGAGGATCCATCAAGCGCTTTGGCATCTACGACCAGGTGGTCAAGGTGCTGCGCGAGGCGGGCAAGACCATCATCGAGGACGGAGGCGTCTTGCCCAATCCGGACATCGAGAAGGTGCTGGAGGGTGCTCGCAAGGTGCGTGAGGAGGGGGTGGATCTCATCCTCGCCGTCGGTGGCGGTTCCACGGCCGACTATGCCAAGGCGGTCTCGGCCTCAGCCTACCAGGAGCGCGATCCGTGGGACTACTATTTCAAGCATTTCGGCAAACTCGACAGTCGCTGGACGCCCGTGGGCGTGGTGCTGACCATGGCGGGCACGGGATCGGAAATGAATAGTGGATCGGTCATCTCCTCGCACAAGGAGGAACTGAAGTTGTTCAACCACTTCCGCAATCCTGACTTTGCCATCCTCAACCCGGAGTTTACCTACACCGTCCCGAAGTATCACATGGTGGCGGGCATCTACGACATCATGTCCCACATCCTGGAGCAGTATCTCTCGGGAAGTGACGACAACACGAGCGACTACCTGGCCGAGGGCCTCATGCGCTCGCTGATTGTCAGTTCGCGCAAGGCCTTGGTCAATCCCGAGGACTATGAGGCGCGCAGCAATATCATGTGGACGGCCACGTGGGGCCTCAATGGCCTGACGGAGTGTGGCAAGGCCACGGACTGGGAGGTCCATATGCTGGGACAGGCCGTGGCAGCCTTTACCAATGCCATCCATGGCCATACGCTCTCGGCAGTCTCGGGCGCCTACTACCGCCTGCTGATAGAGAAGAGCGACGAGGCCGTGGCCCGCTTCAAGCGCCTGGCCCTCGCTGTATGGGACGTGCGTCCCGAGGGCAAGGACGACAAGGCCGTGGCTCTCGAAGGACTGGAGACGATGGAGTCCTGGATGCGCGAGCTCGGCCTCGCCATGACCATCACGGAGGTCGATGCCAAGGAAGCCGACATCGAAAAGTATGCCGACGTCTGTCCCCGCAATACCGGTGGCTACCACACCTTGACCCGCGACGAAGTGATAGAGATCTATCGCCGCAGCCTGTAGTGGTCGCCTGTCCTAATAGCGATAGGAAAAATTGATATTCTTCTCGAAAATGGTGTGATTCGACGTGGACACATAGAAAACAACTTGAACAACTTTTACAACAAGTAACAACGCTTCGCGGGGACATCGCCTCTTCGAGGCCCATGCAGACCAAGGGCTGTTGCAAGGGAAACAACTATGAACAACGCTTCGCCAGGACAAGAACCAAAATAGAAGCAATAGAAGAAAGGGACTCACCAAGCCTTCACATAACAAGGGCTGATGAGTCCCATTCTCTTTTTTACCCGATGTCCTGCAGCGGCAGGACGCTTGTCCATATTATTCCAATTATACGTTGTCTTCCAATTATACGTTATCTTCCTCTTTCTTCTCCGTGCCTTCCGTCACTTGCTCGGTAAGTTCTTCCCGCTTCTTTTCTTCCTCCTCTTTCTTCTCTTCCACCTTCTTGCGAGCCTCCTCGCTGAGTTCGGGGTAGGAGATACGGGTGTGGTAGATCGACTTCAGGCGCCCGATGAGCACGTTCTTGGCCGTTTGCAGGTCGCGGAAGGTGATGGGGCAGTCGTTGAAGAAGCCCTCGCGCACCTGTGCCTGGATGATACTATCGACCAAGGCGCTGATGCTCTCGGGAGAATACTCCTTGAGGGATCGCGAAGCCGCCTCTACCGTGTCGCAGATCATCAGGATCGCTTGCTCACGCGTGAACGGGTTCGGACCTGAGTAGCGGAACAGGCTCTCATCGACCTCCTCGTCGGGATGCTCGTTGGTATATTTGATGTAGAAGTAGCGCGTCAGTCCCGTGCCGTGGTGCGTGGCGATGAAGTCGCGGATGACCTGTGGCAGGTGGTGCTCCTCGGCCAGGCGCAGTCCCTCCGTGACGTGGCCGATGATGATGGCCGCGCTCTCCGTGTCCGACAGTTTGTCGTGCGGGTTGAAGCCCGCCTGGTTCTCCGTGAAATAGACCGCGTTCTCCATCTTTCCGATGTCATGGTAGAGCGCCCCCGTACGCACCAGTTGCGCCTTGGCCCCAATCTTGTTGGCTATCTCCGCTCCCAGGTTGCCCACGGTGATGGAGTGCTGGAACGTGCCCGGCGCCTTCTCGCTCAGTTCGCGAAGCAACGGGTTGTTTGTATTGGAAAGCTCGAAGAGCGTCACCGTCGAGGTGAATCCGAAGGCCTTCTCGATCACCAGCATCAAGGGATAGGTGAAGAGGAGGAAGAAACCATTGATCGTGAAGTGGTAGTAGATGGCGCGGTCGAGCTTCGAGACATCATCCGTCTGGATGAGCTGGAGCGCGAAATAGACCAGCGCCGAGGCAGCCGTGACGAGGATCGCCGTGAGGAATATCTGACTCCTTCGCGACAGTTCGCGGAGCGAGTAGATTGCCACGAGGCCCGCCACCAGCTGTACGGTGATAAACTCATACTGGTATTTCACGGCCACGGCACAGATGAGGATGGTCGTAACGTGCTGGATGAAGGCCGTTCGCGAGTCCATGAAGACGCGCCCGAAGATGGGCGAGATGGCAAACGGAATGATATAGATGCTGAAGAACGGGTGCTTCATCATGAAGGACGTCAGGAGCGGGAAGAAGACGACCAAGGCGTAGAGCATGGCTATGGATCGCGGCTTCGTGAAGTAGTCCTTGCGGAAGAGTGCCAGGTAGAGGGTGAAGAGCGAGACGAGCAGCAGGATGTAGATGGTCTGTCCCGCTATGGTCGATCGCAATTCGTTCTCCGAGGCGCTCTGCTTCGCCATGGCACGCTCGTAGGAGTTGAGCACGAGCATCATCCGCGAGGTGACGATGTCGCCCTGGGTGATGATGCGCTGCCCCTTGAGCACCATTCCGCTTGCCTGCGTGATGAGGCTGAGATTGTCGTTGAGTTCCATTTCGCTCCGGCTTCGGTCGTAGCGGAGGTTGGGCGAGATGAAATCGTTGAGGTTGCAAGCCTGCAACTTGGCCCTCACCGGCATCAGACGGTCGTCGAGGAAGAGGTATTGGTAGGCGCCGAGCGTCGTCAGCACGCTATCCGTGGGCAGCGTCACGGCCTCCTTGCCCGTCACGACGCGGATGGCCGTCGTCGTGTCGCCATCGCTATACTGCGCCAGCTGGGTGGGGTCGAGCACGCCGCGCTCGTAGATCTGGTGCAATCGATGGGCGATGATCTGGACGTAGTTGCCCGTCAGTCCCGGTATGCCGTCCTTGAACTTCTCATGAAATGCCTGGAGCGACTGCTCCTCCACGCGGTCGTCCCAGTTGAAGTAGGGCTGGAAGCGTTCGCGCACGGAGTCGCGCTCATACTTCAGGGTCGCCTCCGACTTGAATACGGGGAAGTCGATGGGGGCGATCAGAGCGCCGTCCGTCCACGGCTGGCCCTCGCTATAGTGCAGAAGTCGGCTGCTGTCGCGGGGCAAAAACAGGACGATGATGGTCACGCTCGTCAGCACGAGCGCTATGCGCGTAAGGATGGAAGGCCAGTTGTTGGTGCCGTTATGTCTGAATTGCTTCATGATGCGTAATGTTCGTTTTGGTTGGTTCTTAGACCTTAGTATAGGGGCATAAATGCCTTTACTCGGCGAAATTACGAAAAAAATATGGTATAATCGAAAAAAAAGCATTACTTTTGCCGAAAATTTTAGGCTATCCACGCTTATCAATTTATGATGGAAGAAAAATTTACAGCAGAAGCAGCGTCTTCGCAGGTGCGGGTTCGCTTTGCACCCAGTCCCACGGGAGCGTTGCATATTGGCGGTGTTCGCACGGCTTTGTTCAACTATTTGTTTGCCCGCCAGCATCATGGATCGCTGGTGTTCCGCATTGAGGACACAGACTCCAGCCGCTTCGTACCGGGAGCGGAAGAGTATATCCTGGAGTCGTTCCGCTGGTTGGGTATCCACTTTGACGAGGGTGTCAGCTTCGGTGGAAGCCACGGCCCGTACCGTCAGAGCGAGCGCAGGGAGATCTATAAGGAGTATGTGCAGCAGCTCCTCGACGAGGGCAAGGCCTACTATGCCTTCGATACGCCCGAGGAACTGGAGCAGAAGCGTGCTGAGGTGAAGAACTTCCAGTATGACGCCCACACGCGACTGACGATGCGCAACTCGCTCACGCGTTCTGCCGAGGAGGTCAAGCAGCTCATCGACGACGGCGAGCAGTATGTCGTCCGTTTCCTCGTGGAGCCGGGCGAGGAGGTCGTGGTCCACGATATGATCCGTGGCGACGTCCACGTCAAGACCGATATCCTCGACGACAAGGTGCTCTACAAGAGCCACGACGAGCTGCCCACCTACCACTTGGCCAATATTGTCGATGACCACTTGATGGGCATTAGCCACGTGATCCGTGGCGAGGAGTGGCTCCCGAGTGCGCCCCTCCACGTCCTGCTCTACCGTGCTTTCGGCTGGGAGGACACCATGCCGCGCTTCGCCCACCTGCCGTTGCTGCTCAAGCCTGAGGGCAAGGGTAAACTGTCGAAGCGTGATGGCGACCGCCTCGGATTCCCCGTCTTCCCCCTGGAGTGGGAAGACCCGAAGACGGGAGAGGTCAGCACAGGCTTCCGCGAGAGTGGCTATTTCCCCGAGGCGGTGGTCAATTTCCTTGCCCTGCTGGGATGGAATCCGGGCACGGAGCAGGAGATGTTCTCGCTCGACGAGCTGGTGGAGGCCTTCGACATCACGAAGTGCTCCAAGGCAGGAGCGAAGTTCGACTACAAGAAAGCGATTTGGTTCAACCACGAGTATATGCTGCGGAAGCGACGAGGAGATCGCAGGCCTCTTCGCGCCCATCGTGGCCAACAATGGCGTCGATACGACCATGGATCGAGTGCGCCAGGTGGTCCACATGATGAAGGACCGTGTCGATTTCGTCCATGAGTTGTGGCCGCTCTGCGCCTTCTTCTTCATCGCTCCTACGGAGTATGACGAGAAGACGGCGAAGAAGCGCTGGAAGGAGTATTCCGCCCAGCAGATGACCGAACTGGCGCAGGTGCTCCAGGAGGTCGAGGACTTCTCGGTAGAGGGCCAGGAGCCAGTGGTGATGAAGTGGGTCGAGGAGAAGGGCTACAAGCTCGGCGACGTGATGAACGCGTTCCGTCTGGCGCTTGTCGGTATCGGCAAGGGTCCCGGTATGTTTGACATCTCGGCCTTCCTCGGCAAGGAGGAGACCCTCCGTCGCCTCCATCGCGCCATCAGCGAACTGGGATAAGAACGGGCGGGCGCGCCCGCCATTCTGTCTCTCACGTCATTAGCTAATCATCAACCCTACAAGAGGTAATGTACAACTTCATCATGTATGCCATGCAACTGGGCGTCCGCATTGCTGCGCGCTTCGACTCGAAGGTGCGCAAGATGTGGCGTGGCGAGCAAGCAGCCTTTGGCGTGCTTCAGCAGCGGGTCGATCCTTCGAGTCGCTATGTCTGGTTTCATGCCGCGTCGCTCGGCGAGTTTGAGCAAGGCCGTCCGTTGATGGAGGCCATACGCCGCAAGTTTCCCGACTACAAGATCCTGCTCACCTTCTTCTCGCCTTCGGGCTACGAGGTGCGCAAGGACTACAAGGGGGCGGACATCGTCACCTACCTCCCGATCGACACCGTCGGCAACGCGCGCCGCTTCCTTCGCACGGTACGCCCTGTCATGGCCTTTTTCGTGAAGTATGAGTTTTGGTACAACTACCTCCATATCTTGAACCATCGCGGGGTGCCGACCTATAGCGTGAGCAGCATCTTCCGCCCTGGTCAGATCTTCTTCCGTCCCTACGGACGGCAGTATGGCCGCGTGTTGCGCTGCTTCAGCCGCTTCTTTGTCCAGAACGAGGAGAGTAGCCAGTTGCTCTCGTCGATAGGCATCGACCAGGTGGAGGTTGTGGGCGACACCCGTTTCGACCGCGTGCTCCAGGTGAGGGAGGCGCGCAAGCAGTTGCCCTTGGTGGAGCGCTTTGTCGGCGACTCGCACCGTGTCTTCGTGGCAGGGTCCTCTTGGTTGCCCGACGAGGAACTCTTCCTTCGCTACTTTGCCTCCCATCCCGAGTGGAAACTCATCATCGCTCCTCATGTCATCAAGGAGGAGCACCTGGCGCAGATCCGCCAGTTGCTGCAAGGCAAGAAGGTGGCCCGCTACACCCAGTCGAGCGAGGAGACCGTGGCCGATGCCGACGTCTTGATCATCGACTGCTTCGGACTTCTCTCCTCGGTCTATCACTATGGCCGCGTGGCCTATGTGGGTGGAGGCTTCGGTGTGGGCATCCACAATGTGCTGGAGGCCGCGGTATGGGGTATGCCGGTCCTCTTCGGACCCAACAACAAGCATTTCCAGGAGGCGCAGGGACTGATAGCGGCCCAGGGTGGCTTCGAGGTCTCTGATGATGCGGGCTTTGCTCAGCTGATGGACCGCTTCACCAAGGATGAGGCTTTCCTCCAGGAGAGTGCGGGACGGGCTGCTGCTTTTGTCGAAAAACTCACGGGAGCGACCGAACGGGTGCTTCAGGCCGTGAAGCCTGAACTGGAGAAGAACTGTCAAGCGCAGTCTTGATCAAACTTGGAAAGGAGTAATAAATGAAATATCAGATTACTTGCGACAACTGCGGAACGCAGTTTATCATCGATGCCGAACCGGGCATGACGGTCGAATGCCAATGTCCGGAGTGTCATGGCGTGATGCAGATCACGCTGCCCAATGCTGCCAAGGGTGAGCACTACGAGGCGCCCCGACCCACGGGTGGCGGCCCGAAGAATCCTTGGCATGCAGCCACGGTGGACGAGGACGACCGTCCCAACCGGCGCTGGCTGTGGATAGGCGTGGCGGTAGTGGTGCTGGTAGTGGCCGTGATAGGCTTCGCCATGTTCTCTACCTCGTCGTCGCAGCCCGAGCAGCCTGATGTCCTGCCTGCCGATACCATTCCTTATGAGGAACCGGTGGTGGACGACAAACCGCAAACGCAGGTTGACACGATCGTCGAGCAGCCCGAACAGCCCGAAGTGGAAGAGGAGGTGCCCGAGGAGATAGAGCAGCCCGCTCCCGAGGATACTACGGGGGCGGTGAATGGCAGCAGCCAGAGCAAGACGGAGTCCAACAGCCATGGCCATGCGGCCGAGTAGCGTGGCATGGTGAGCCGAGGACTTCTCCGTCGGCAATGTCTCCGCCCTGGGCCCGATGCTCCTTTTATATATCTAACAAGGAGAAAAAGGGGGCTGCTAAGTGTTTTACAGGGTAAAAAGTACTTTTTTGAAAAATAATGCCGCAAAAATTTGCGCGAACGAAATATTCTTTCTACCTTTGCACCCGCTTAACGAGAAGGCTTGTTGAGTGTAACATGGTGGACGTAGTTCAGTTGGTTAGAGCGTCAGATTGTGGTTCTGAATGTCGTGGGTTCGAGTCCCACCTTCCACCCTCCAAGATTCCTTGTAACTCATGAGAGTTGCAAGGTTTTTCTTTTTCCCCCTATTTGCCCCTCATTTTAAGGATTCCTTTTTTTACCCTCATTTTTCAGCTTTACACCATTTTGCAATTCGGTTGCAAGAGTTTTCCCCTAATTTTGCACCGTCAAAGTACAAACGAGTGTACCGACCTCATTATTATCAAGAAAAATGAATCACAGAAAGAGTAAGAATAAGTGCGTCATTGCGGCAGCCTCCCTGCTGTTGCCCACGCTTGTCCATGCCCAGAGTGGGGCGGCGAGCTCCGTATATCCCGTCTCCATAGCTTCGGATACGACCGAGGTGATGCTGCCCGACCAGCATATCAACGAGGTGACGATCACCAAGCGACAGACCGTCCGCTCGATGGGTGGTGCCATCAACGGCCAGGCGATGCTCAAGGGCGAGCTCTTCAAGGCCGCTTGCTGCAACCTCGGCGAGAGTTTCGTCAACAACCCTTCCGTGGATGTCAACTATTCGGACGCTGCCACGGGAGCGAAGCAGATCAAGCTCCTGGGCCTCGGCGGCACCTATGTGCAGATGTTGTCGGAGCTGCTGCCCAACTTCCGCGGTTCGGCTGCTCCCTTTGCCTTGGGCTACGTCCCTGGATCTTGGATGAACAGCATCCAGGTGTCGAAGGGCAACGCCTCCGTCAAAAATGGCTACGAGGCCATGACGGGACAGATCGACGTCCAGTATCTGAAACCGGAGGACGAGCAGCAGGTGCAGTTCAATCTCTATGGCAGCAGCATGGGTAAGTTTGAGGCCAATGCGATGGCCAATCTCCATATCAATGGCAACGAGAATTGCGCCACCGAGCTGCTGACCCACTTTGAGAACAATTGGAATCATCATGATGGCAATGGCGATGGATTCCAGGACGATCCGCAGGTGAGACAGTACAACATCCAGAATCGCTGGTGGGCTCGTTCGGGTAAGTATATCTTCCATGGCAGCATCGGAGCACTCAAGGAGGACCGCAACACGGGACAGGTGAAAGGTCACGCCAATCCCCATGGTAAGCCTCTGTATAAAATAGATATTGAGACCAACCGTTACGAGGCGTCGATGAAGCATGCCTACGTCTTCGAGAACGAGCAGGAGAGCAGTATCGCCCTGATGGGCAACGTCTCCATGCACCAGCAGAAGGCGGGCTACGGACTGAAAATCTATGACGTCAACGAGAAGAATGCCTACGCCTCGCTGGTTTTTGAGACCAACCTCGGCCATGAGCACAATCTCTCGACCGGTCTGAGCCTCAACCACGACTACCTCCATCAGAATGTGCGCCTCGTCCACGATGCGACGCTCCCCACTCAGACGATGATCGAAAGCGAGACCGTCCCCGGTGCCTATGCGCAATATACGTTCAACCTCCACCAGCGTTTCGTGGCTATGGCGGGTCTCCGTGTCGATCATAGCAACGTCTATGGCACGTTCCTCACGCCGCGCGCTCATGTGAAGTGGGTGATGAACGATGTGGTCACGCTTCGCCTGTCGGCGGGCAAGGGCTACCGCTCGCCGCACGTGCTGGCTGAGAGCAACTATGTCATGGCCAGCGGCCGCCAACTCGTGATCGGCAAACTGGGCCAGGAGGAGGCTTGGAACTATGGTGTCAGCACGGCCTTTATGATTCCCATCGCTGATAAGACGTTGAAGATCAATGCGGAGTACTTCTATACCCACTTCCTCAACCAAACCATCATCGACTACGATAGCGATCCGAAGACCATCACGATCTCCGACTTGGATGGTAGTAGCTACTCCCATACCTTCCAGGTGGACGCCAGCATCACGCCCATCAAGGGTCTCGACCTCACGGCCGCCTACCGCTACAACCTCGTGCGGGCCACTTATGGTGGTGTGCTGCGCGCCAAACCGTTGCAGAGTCGCTACAAGGGTTTGTTTACGGCAAGCTACAAGCCAGGCCTGGGCCTCTGGCAGTTTGATGCCACCTTCGCCCTCAATGGTGGTGGTCGTCTGCCTCAGTCCTACACGTTGGCCGACGGTTCTGCCTCTTGGGACAATACCTACAAGGCTTATCCCACGCTCAATGTCCAGGTCACGCGCGAGTTCCGCAACTTCGCTGTCTATGCGGGTGGAGAGAATCTGACGGGCTACAAGCAGAAGCACCCGATCATCGGTTGTGAAAATCCGTGGCGCGACAGTTTCGACTCTACGCTCGTCTATGGACCGATCAGCGGAGCCATGGTCTATGCGGGCATCCGTGCTCACTTCTAAGGGGACAAAGAAGAATTGTTTTCGTCGGAGAGAGGTTTCATACGAACAAAAATATGTAAAAACGATAATCAAGGAGATTCAAGTTATGAAGAGATTTTTTGGATTTTTGCTGATGCTGCTCACGGTGGTGGCTGTTTCGGCCAAGGATATCAAGACGGTCATCCTCACTACCAATCCCGAACTGGAGTGTGGAAAGTGTGAGAACAAGGTGAAGGAGAACCTTCGCTTCGTCAAGGGTGTGAAGGACATCCAGGCTTCTGCCGAGACGCAGAAGATCACGGTAGTCTATGATGCCGACAAGACCACAGTGGAGAAGATTCAGAAGTCGCTGGAGAAGATTGGCTACAAGACGCGCCTCACTACCAAGGAGGAGGTGATCAAGGAAGGATGCCATTCCAACTGCTGCGACGGCAAATGATTTTCGCTGTGGGTTAGCAGAGAAGAAAAGATAATACGTTAAGCACAGAGCCGAATCAGCATCCGTTGGTTCGGTTCTTTTTTGGTCCTTCTCAACGGACCGCCTTTGCTCCTCTCCCTGTCCTGACATCTGCCACGCTTCACCATGTACCTACCACGTATCGTCCTCCCTTCCAGCATATATCGACCTCATATTGTTTCCGTATTGTTTCCGTATTGTTTCCGCTTCCGGAAGCGAGAACGATAGGAGAACGATAGGAGAACGATACGGGAACGATACGGGATCAATACGGGATCAATACGGGATTGATACGAGACCGATACGAGAACGGTCTTTTCCGACTCCCAACCGAAGAAATTGATAAGAAATTTAACTTTTTCATCATCGTTTCTTTTGATTATATTTTACATCTCAGCCACTCGCCTCTCCCTGCCGTTTATGCCAAGAAGCCTGGCTTACCATTTGCCCTGGCGCAGCCTCTATACAAAGATAGCCTTCCGTCCCGCCGAATGCAAGCCGATTAGCATGAATTAACGACCCATTAACTATTTCTCCGTATCCATTTAACAAAGCCCATCTCGTGCCAAAAAAACTTCATTGCGGCCTTTCCCCATACCTTTCCCCCTGTTTTATCAGTCCAAAGGTTACTATCCCCAATCTCTCCCAGCAGCCAAGAGACACATACTCTGACTTATCAAAATAGCGAACAAACAAAACTGTCAAGTTTAAAAATTATTTACGACAAAGGCCACCGAGACCCAAGGATTGTTAATCCTTTTAGTCCCAGTGGCCTTATCGTATTTTTTTAATTAATGAATGAAGAGGTCAGCCTTTACTTCGCCACAAACTTCTTGCCGTTTTGGATATAGATATTACCCTTTTGCGGACGCTCCACCTTCCTGCCCATCAGGTCATAGA
>ENA-OROM01000843-OROM01000843.1-human-gut-metagenome-genome-assembly--contig:-NODE-843-length-34320-cov-6.713381_pt1 | contig 34320 bp, 40 predicted proteins | sample MGYA00242129_ERZ509050 | MGnify/ENA primary metagenome ERZ509050 (study PRJEB26280, sample SAMEA2338701) | human gut metagenome | biome: human gut; feature: human-associated habitat; material: faeces...
TGCTCAGATAGAAAACGGCGTAAAGAAATAGTCTGGGGAGTTGGTTCGCAGTAAAATGCGTCCTCATAAGCTAGCAGGACAGATTTCTTCGGAATGAAGTAGGGTTTATCCTGGTGCTGGCGAAGCAGCTCATGATAACAGTCCAAACTCTCGTCAATGAGAGCAATATCGATAAGCTCACGATCCAGTGGATCTACTGAATCCGGACCATCAATATATAGCTCATCCAATCCCAACAGATAATAATCTTCACATTCATGTCTTGCGACTTCTGAAAATGCCAGGAACTCATCCAGAGTCATCAGCTTGGGATTTTGGTCGATGATGATTTTGTATGCCTGCCGTAAAGGAACCACTCCATACAAATTAGCCAGAGCATTGAAATATTTCCGTAATAGCCGGAAAGTGGAATCCTTCAGTGGAATTGCCCGGTACATCTGATTGAGGACCCGTCTGGAGTATACCTCGGGCCATTCTTTGCCTCGCTGCGCATTATTCTCGGTTGTCATCACGAACCTCCACAATTCCAAAATCAACGAGGAAATTCTTTTCTCCCTTAGGCGGATATACGATACCCAGCATCTCGTACTGATACTTCTTGACACGCCGGAAACTCTCGATAGGCTCCGGCGCCTTAGCTGCTGTGTCACATCCAGCATATTCAGGCAGACCGGCCAGATCATCAGCAGCAGCCCGAATCAAGGAATCTGTCACATCGAAAATACTCTTCCCATACTCTACTGCAATGAGCTCATGCTGGCGCACATTTTTATCAAGGCCGTGCGGTGCCCGGTACAGGATATACTTCATGTTCCGGCTCCTTCCTGCAACATAATCAGTTGTTTTTCAAAAAATCGCTGCGATGATCGATATGGCGCAGATCATATCCGATCTCAGTCAGATGTGCGATCTTGAGGGCGACCAAGTTAATGTCTGTATTCATGGCCCGTGCGATTTGTTCCGCAGAATAGTTGTAGGTATAGATATAATCCAGCAGTTCGTCATTGTCCAGCAGAATCTCTGCCGCCACGATATTGGCCTCATACTCAGGGCGTGTGCTCATGTCGTAAAGCATAAATTCATGCAGCCCATTGGAACAAGCAAGTTGTCGATGAAGCTGGTCGTGGCCAAGTTCGTGGGCGCACACGATCCTCTGCATTTTATCGCTTAGAGATGAGTTGATAAAAATGAATCTGTTCCGCTTGATAACCCGGTACATTCCTTTGAGAGATCCCAGATTATCACAGAAGATGACTTCTATCCCAAGGTGTTTCGCAATTCCAAACGGGTCTCTTGTCCCACACCGGCGAACAAGCTTTGCTCCGATATTTGAGAGCATATGACCATTCATTGGCCCACCTCCGTTCTATGGTAACAATTGATTCGATCAAAGGATCCATCCCCAAAGAACGGACTTATTTTTCCTGAACCCGGTACTTCTTTGGTGCATATTTTTTGTTCTTTTCCTTTGCGAGCCAATAGGCATCATTCAGGGCCTTCATGGCCCCCTCAAGGGCATCTTCTGAAAGTTGGCCGCCGGCAAACAATCCAGTCACTTCACCGACCAATTCGTCAATATCTCTGGCCGCTTTCCTGCCACCCTTTTCGTGTGCCTCTACAACATAGGTCTCAGCGATGCCAAGAAGGTAGTCTGGCGTGGTCTCGAGCGCAACAGCAAGGTCACTGACAATTTTCATCGTCTGTGGTTTTCTTGTTCCAAGCTCATAATTCTGGATAGTTCTCGCTGTTACAGAAACTTTTTTTGCTAATTCGGCCTGTGTAAGTCCGGCCTCCTGCCTTTTTTCCCTCAACCGTTCTTTGAAAGTCATAGCCTCACCTCAATTTTTCTTTCGAACACGAACACTTTTTCTATATGCTGGATTGACATGAATCTATGTTCGTGCTATGATTTTTACGCAAGAACGAAATACTGTTCGCATTAAGAATACCACACGAACAGCTCGTGTGTCAATCATAATGCGAATGACTGTACATATTTATCTCAGGATTCAGGATGGGAGGGCGCTCAGTGGAAACACAATGTAGAAAAGAATATGTTGCCGTAAATCTGGATGTGGACAAAAACGGGACCGTTTCTCCCCGATTTATCCGCTGGCCCAATGGCCAGATCTTTCAAATCGAGAAGCTGAAGTATAAATGCCGTGCAACTTCTGCCAAAGTGAGCGGTGGCGGTATCCGCTACACTGTAATCATTCGGGGACGAGAAACCTTTTTATTTAGCGAGGGCAATAAATGGTTTGTTGAAGCCAAAGGCTTAAGCGGCTGATTTCGGTCAGAAAATGCCTTTGCAGAATGAGGAGATGTAAGAGATGAAAGTTTTATCTCGGGCTGATCTTGAAGCCATTGGCGCAAGAGTAATAAGAGCATATGCTGCTCTTCCAGGCATAGCAGGGCAGGCGATTGAACGTGTTGATATCGACTACCTCTGCCATAGCCTTCTGGGGTTGCGAATCGACTACAGACATCTGTCAAAGGATGGGGTAAAACTTGGTCTAACATCCTTCTGTAAAATAGGTGTTGAAGTATTTTCCGAAGAAGGAGAGACAGAGTGCGGCGAAGATCAATTCTACATGTTGGATGGTAAAACGCTCCTGATTGAGAGTGAACTCATTCGTGATGGGGCCAACATAGGACGTCGTAATTACACTGTTTCCCATGAGAGCTGCCATCACATTTTAAAGTTGCTCTATCCGCAGGATTACGGAGCCCAGACCATGGAGCGAAGTGTTCACTACTGTTACCGCAGCAAAACGAGTGTTGGAGATTGGGAGGAATGGCAGGTCGACACTCTAGCCGGGATCATACTGATGCCAGCAGAATGTGTTCGACGGTGCATGGACCGCTTCGGTTTAGGCACACAGATGCGGCTGTTAAATCGTGTTTTCGCTCGGTCGGATTATAGCCGCTTTGAGGAGATGGCAAATTACATGGGTGTATCGAAGACGGCCCTTTCTATCCGCATGACCCAGATGGGGTTGCTCAAACGAAATGACCTCCACGATCCATATGCACTGGTACGGATCGAAAGAGACGAGGAGGATAATGAATTATGAATGTTCAAGCTTATGAGGTCAAGGTCATAAAGCTCTGCCCCTATTGTGAGTGGAGAATCTTAGATAAAGTCACACCCACGACTGGTATTATCGAAATGAAGTGCCCTAACTGTCGGAGAGTGGTCCGTGTGGATCTCAGCTTCCGTACAGCCAAGACTTCATATTTTCCCAAGTTGGCATAGTTTTTTAGTACGTATCACCCCATAACAGAATAAAGAAGCTGATTGCACCGAGCCACGGGTCCTTAGACGTTGTTCTATGAGTCACCAAATTGCCGGGCATTGAGAGGAATAGGTAGCCTTTTAGGATACCTTTCTTCTCAATGTCCGGCTTTTTTATTGCTGTTGCCGCCAATCGGAGGTAACAATGCAAAACACTCGCTGGAAAAAGAGCATATCACAATGCAGTAGCTTCATTCAAAAAGTTTCTTTTTGTTGTCGTGGTCCCCCGCATTCGAGATTTGGCTATCCAAAATCTCGAATGAAGCGGAGGAGCAATACATGTCGAAAAAGGACGAGTATCTCATTGACTACGAAAAGCTATACCCTGGCGTGGATATCCCTCCTGAAGTCCTGGAAGTGTTGAAAAAAAGTGACCGAAAGATGATGTATTTGGAGTTGGATCTCAAATCTGAGCACTACATCAACAAAGAAGGTCAGGAAATCGTTCTGCCATCTAGGGAACGCTCTCTGGAGCTCATGTTTGAAGATGACTCCGTACAATTCGCATCCGACGATGAGTCTACAGAAGATCAGGCAATCCAGCGAATCAGATGCTCCAGCTTGCATGAAGCACTTACGAAATTGGAGGCAGAGGAGTTGGCGCTTGTCAAGGCACTCTATTTTTGGAATATGGGAGAACGCGAGTATGCAAAAATTCTCGGCATTTCACAAAAAGGCGTAAACAAGCGCCGGCACAAAGTCTTGGCAAAGCTCCGTCATCTTATACAAAAATAAAAAACATTTAGAATTTTGGTTCTCACTACCCCCTCCTTAACGGTAAGGAAAGTGAGGGGGTTCATATTCCCACCTCATGAATCTTGAAAACTTCATATCCGGCAGCTAACAACGTCGGTTGGTGGGCCCCTGACGAGGGGGAACAGCGATGCGGCGGGTGCGCGAAGACTCACCTGTGCAGATATTCTGCATAAAAGACGGCCAAAAAAGGTGACGAGCGGTCCCCATCCAGCCAAAAGCAGCTCTGGCAGGCTGTTTCGCAAAGACACCACCATCCTGTACTCACTGTCCAGCCACAGCCTCAAGCAATGGGGGCAGCTCGGAGAGATCCTCGGAGGGGTGAGATTCCCGGAGGGCGGCGCCAGCCGCTGGTTAGTGTAGCCGCCCATGATCCGGGAAGTAGTGTCGAATAGGATCAATAAGATGATAAAACAAATGCGGCGGGAGCTGTTCCATGTCAGGATAGCAGTATTCTTCCGACTCTTGGACAGTTCCCGCCGCTTTGATAACAGAAATGTGGGCATAAGCCGTTGTGCCTTCATTTGTGCTATCAGCAATTTTATATTCAATCCCGGACAAGGAGGATGCATCATGCTGTCACATAAGAACACCAAAAATGCCAATTTTCTTTTCATCGTGGATATGCTAAAAGACCTCCTTGAACAGGAGCTGATCACCGACAAGGAGTATGCCAGAGCAAAAAAGTATTATATGAAGCTTACCGGGGCAGATATCATTTTAGCCAGCTGACTGTTGTGTAATAGGTCAAATCTTCAAATTTGCAAATGTTGTGTTAGCTATTTCATTAGGATCACAGTATAATGTGGTTTGCCAAAAGTGGTTGGTATCATAATATGATACCAACCGAAATCGAGGAAGGAGGACACGACGATGCCCGATGTGAGACTCATCACTCCCATCACAAGACAGACCGCACAGAAGACTCAGGTTGCTGCATACTGCCGAGTGTCTTCCAATTCCGCAGATCAACTCAACTCCTACGCCGCTCAGATCCGAACCTACAAGAAGGTCATCGGAGCGCGGGAGGATTGGGAATTGGTCGATATCTTTGCCGATGAAGGTCTTACTGGAACAAAATGCGAGAATCGTGATGAATTCCAGCGTATGATCCGCATGTGTGAGCTCAAACAGATTGACCTGATCGTGACCAAATCAATCTCCCGATTTGCACGAAATACCAAAGACGCACTAGCCTATGTAAGAAAGCTCAGGCTCCTTGGTGTTGGGGTCTTGTTCGAAAAAGAGGGTATCTCAACGCTCTCCATGGGAGATGAGATGCTGCTGAATACCTTCTCTGCACTTGCACAGGAGGAGTCACAGTCTATCTCGATGAATCAACGCCTCTCCATCGTCAAACGCATGGAGTTGGGTGAGTATGTCGACAGCAATGCCCCATACGGGTATCGGTTGGTCAATAAGATGTTGGAAATATATGAGCCGGAGGCGGCTATCGTTCGGAACATCTTCAGCCTGTACCTGCAAGGATTCTCCACCAATGAAATTGCAAGAGAGTTGAACAACCGCAATATCCCAACCAAAGCTGGAAAGGATACCTGGCGTTCAAGCCGTGTGGCCTACATTCTAAAAAATGAGCGGTATATTGGCGATAGCTTCTATCAAAAAACCTACCGTGAAACGACAGTTCCCTTCAATCAGCATACAAATAGGGGCCAGGAAGATCGCTTCTATGCTAAGGGTACCCATCCGGCCATTGTCGAAAAAGATGTGTTCGATGCCGTCCAGGAACTGATTGAGAAGCGCAAAGACAGTTTCGCAAGAACAACTGCCCAAAATATATATCCACTTACAAGCCGCATTCAGTGTTCTGAATGCGGCTCTTTCTATCGTCGGAGACTCGTATCTGGGACGGTGAAGTGGGTGTGTTCACTCCATAAAGATGAAAGCACGGCTTGTGATTCCAACTACTACAGCGAGGAGCGCATCTATGACGGCTTTATCACCATGGTAAATAAACTGCGCTTCTCAGAAGATAATATTCTCGCACAGGTCATCAACAGATTAGAGATGACATTGGCAGCTATGAAGCGGAACAATCTTGCCGCTAGAGATATGAGTAAGGGGATCGCTGAGCTGAATGCGAAATTGCTTATGCTCGAGCAACTCCGGTCAAAGGGATACCTCGCCGTCGAAGTATACCAAGCTCAAGCAAACGACATCAATACGGAATTAGCAAAACTCAAAGATGCAAGACAGGAAAAATTCCAATCGAAAGCTGCAACGATGCTCGAAGAAGTGAAAAAACTGAAAATGCTCATCTTTGAGCTGGAGGAACCTCTCGAGGTATTTGATGAGAAGCTGTTTCTGGAAATCGTGAAGTCCATCCAAATCAACAAAAAGGATGAAATGTCGGTAGAACTCCTCGGCGGGCTTCGATTCAAAGAACGCATATAGGAGGCAGTCATGAAAAAGATACGGTACATCCCATACGGTTACACCATGCGAAATGGCAGAACGGTCATATCCAGTGAGGAAGCAGAAGTCATCCGTGAGATTTTCAAGGCATATCTCGGTGGCGCTTCCCTCAAAACTATCGCAGAGAAATTGACCGGTCGCCAAGTCCCTTATACACAAAAAACCGCCACATGGGACAAGGCCCGTATCGCCAGAATCATCAATAATGCGAAATATGTAGGAACAGAAGAATACGACCCCATCATAGACGAGGATATGTATGAGGCTGCAGTTAGCTTGAAGACTGCCCGTCAGCGTAACACGTATAAGAAGGAAAATGATGCTATCACCCTGCTCCGTGACCTCGTCCGCTGCGATTGCTGTGGACATCCGATGAAACGCAGGATCAGCACCAAACACCGCATCCGGGAAAGTTGGAACTGCACCAATGACGAATGTGGCAACCGGGTCCGTATCAGCGATGCCCAGCTCTTGGAGACCATCACAGTCCTTATCAACCGGATCATTCTAAACAACCACCTGCTCCAGCCTAAGCCTCGAAAACGATATGAGCCGGATGTCCAGGTCACTAAAATTGGAAATGAGATTGCTCTGGAGCTAGAGCAGGATGAACCAAACGAAGATTTCGTCATCCAAAAGACCATCGAGATGGCATCGCTCATGTATGAACAAAGCAGTGCCAAACTAGACCTTGCAGTATCAATCGCAAAGAAACTGGCACAATCGATGGTCACTCAGGATGAATTTAATCCGGATTACTTCTCTGCCCTCGTTGCGTATATCACCCTTGGGGCACAGGGCAGGGTCGTACTCTATACCAAAACCGAAACGGAGGTCACGATGGACGATGGAAGTAACTAAGATTCCCAAAAAAATTGTCACTGTCATTGAGCCAAAACGCTCTATGGCCGTCGACAAAGAAAAATACAGACAGAAAAGAGTGGCTGCATACTGCCGTGTTTCTACAGACAGTGAAGAACAGCTCGTATCCTACGCCAATCAGAAAAAGGTATACACTGAGATGATAGGCAGCCGGAAGGACTGGTGCTTTGCCGGCCTGTTTGCTGATGAAGGCAAGTCCGGTACAAGAGCAGATAAGCGTCCTGAGTTCAATAAAATGATCAATGCCTGTCTGGCGGGAAAAATCGACTACATCATCACAAAATCTGTATCCCGCTTCGCCAGAAACACAGTGGATTGTCTGGACTATGTCCGCATGCTCAAATCCAAGGGCATTGGCGTTTACTTCGAGGAGCAGCAGATCGATACGCTCAAGACAGACAGCGAATTGTATCTCGTCATCTACGCAGGATTTGCTCAATCTGAATCAGAAAGCATCAGCAAAAATATCATATGGACCGTTCGAAATAAGTTCGAAGAAGGAATCCCTGTGTTCATGTATAAGCGTTTCCTCGGCTACAGGAAGGGTGCTGACGGTCAGCCGGAGATCGTCCCGAGCGAAGCGGCAATCGTAGAGCGTATCTTCAACCTGTACCTCGCCGGAGAGACTGTGGACAACATCTCCAAGATGATGCAGGCCGAACATTATCAGATCCCCGGCAAGAATATCAGCTTCAGCAAAGGCATGATCATGAGCATGCTCGCTAATGAGCGGTACTGTGGAGATGCCATTCTGCAAAAGTCCGTCACTGTGGACTGCATCGAAAAGAAACGAAAAAAGAATACTGGCGAAGCGCCCATGTACTACGTTCAAAACAGCCATCCAGCTATCATCGACCGCGTTACCTTTAACAAGGTCCAAGAGGAGTTAGCAAGGAGGAGGGCTAAATCGCCGGCATCCACAAAGGCCGCCATCACCTCTACTGGAAAATATTCCAGATATGCCCTAACTGATGTGCTCATCTGCGGCGAGTGTGGGACACGTTACCGGAGAGTAACTTGGTCACGAAATGGAGTAAAGCGTATCGTATGGCGCTGCATTAGCCGCCTGGACTACGGGAAAAAATACTGTAAGGATTCCCCAACGGTCTTTGAGGACAAGCTGAAGGAAGCCATCGTCCGTGCAGTCAACAAGTTCAACGACCAGGACAATGCTACCTATAAAGCTCTAATGCGGGCAACCATAGGTGAGGCACTGGGACTCAACGCTGATCCTGAAGAAGTGGATATGTTGGAGCGGAAAATAGAAGCCCTAAACAGCAAGATGCTGGCGCTTGTCAATGAGAGCGTAGCTTCCGGAGAAGGTATCGAAGCTCATGAAAGCGAGTTCATGTCTCTGTCACAGGAAGCAGAGCTTCTCAAGCAGCGTATCGCTACGATACAGGAAAGTGCCGCCGCTGACTCAGACGAACAAGACCGCCTTGAGCAGATCCAAGCTATCATTGCTGAAAGAGAACATAACCGCACGGAATACGATGACGCCATTGTCCGACAAATGATTGAGTGTATCAAAGTCTATCCTGGCGGAAAGCTGGAGATCATCTTCGGAGGGGGCTACCTTGTAGAAGAAACCGTCTGAATATAGGGGAGAAAGAGGAATCCGCCCTCTTTCTCTTTCTTCATATCATCTCGGATAGATCCCTACTTGAAAAAATGGGAAACCAACAACGCATTGACAATATGTGATATAACACATATAATGAGCATAGAGAGAAAGCGGTGAGTGTATGGAAAACTTCTCGGTGGAATACTATGAAACAGAAGATGGTACTCGACCGGCCGAGGAATTCATCCTGTCACAGGATAAGAAGATGCAAGCCAAGTTGTTCATGTCCCTTGAACTTCTTGAAATTAAGGGGCCGGGACTACGTGAGCCATATTCGAAGCCATTAGGTGATGGCATTTTTGAAGTCCGGGCAAAGCAAGGAACTGACATTAGCCGCGTGTTGTACTTCTTTGTCGTGGGGAAAAAGGTCATTCTGACGAATGGCTTTATCAAGAAAACACCCAAAACCCCACCTGGAGAAATTGCTAGAGCTAAGCGATATCGAGCAGACTATCAGCAAAGGAAGGAGGATTGACCTATGGGCAAGAATTTTCGTGAAACCCTCAATGAGCAGCTCCAAGATCCTGAATTCAAGGCCGAGTGGGATGCCCTTGAACCTGAAAGACAAATCATGAGAGCAATCATCGAAGGACGAGATGAACGGGATCTTACACAAAAGCAACTCGCAGAAGTAACTGGTATTGCTCAGGCAGACATCAGCCGTTTTGAAAACGGTACTGGCAATCCGTCTCTCCGTACTCTGAAAAGACTGGCGGAAGGGCTTGGAATGAGTCTCAAAGTTGAGTTTGTACCCAAAAGTACGAGCGCATAACCTGATATCAGATCTCCCTTTGAACAAGGGAGATCTTTTTATTTGAAAACATAAGTGGTTCAATTACACCTCAAGAACAGGAGTGTCTGGAAGCGGCTCCTCAGGTTCATCTACAAAGTCTCCCTCCTCCGCAGCCTTGCCTGAATGCAGCTTCGTCATCCTCAAGGTATACTTGCATTTTCGGTTATAGGCGACGAGCATGGCTTCTGCAAAACCAAGGGAACCAGCGCCGCGCTCTTTTGCGATGCGGGACAGCTGTCGAACGGACATAAACCCCACTTTTTCCTTGAAGGTCTCGTCGCGGAGCTGATCACCGAAGGCGACGACCAGTCTTGCGACACCGGCCAGAATGTTGCCGCCAAGTGAGTCAATATCGCCTTCCCATGTGCCAACACAGAGTCGTAAGGTTCGGTCAAGCACATGGTATCCATACTTGGTGTAAATCCGTTCCAGCGTTGCCACAGCACAGATCACACCGTATGCCTTGTTCGGACCAAGAGTTAGTGAGTACGACTCAACGAGACGCTTGATCACGAGCTGCTGTTCATTTCCTGCTTCGATGTTTGCCATAAAAATCTCATAAGGCTTCAGGGGACGCACATGTTTCATTTGATTTGCAAAAATGTCCGCCTCATTCTTGTAGTCCAAACTATCATATATCATGCACCACACAGGCGTCTCTCGTGAACCGGAGACAGCAGCAACGATTTCTATGGTGTGCTGGCCATTAAAGACATAGTTGATTCCATCGCGCCGGCTCACTTTCACAGGGTTGATTTGGTTAAGATCAAAGTCCTCAATGGCCTTTTCGACCTGAGTCTGTGACAGTGGCCGCTGATACTCCTGATTGGAAACAAGGTTCTTAATTGGAATCTGCTCGAAATGGACATTTGGGACGAATCGGCTGTAGTCTTCCATTAGTGTACCTCCCTGATGTCCGAGAGTATCTCAGACACCTTTTCCTGAAGCGCCAGCAGTGCTTCCTCAAGCTTGCTTTTCGCACCTGCAGATGCAGCATTCATGTTAGCAAGATTTCTGGCTCGTTCGATCGAACTGACCCAGGATGGCACTGTGAGAGTCAAGCCAGTTATTTCAGCGTCTGGATCGTGCTTAGGGGTTACCTTGATCAGCGGCAAATTCTCTTCCATAGGGTCTACCGACTCCTTATCCATATCTAAAAACTCTTTCCGGGTATCGCTGTAGCTGGTAAATGGGCGCTGAAGGTTTTCCTGTCTGCCACCGATCCGCCTGATTTCTTCCGGCGGCATCTTTGAAAGTGCGACAAGGTTTTCATGGGATATCTTGAACGTCCCAGAAAGAATTTTACCGGGAAGCTCTGGGTCGGCTCGACCGACAGTATCTAATGCTTTGCTGAAAATCGCATACTTCTGTATTGCACCGGTAGAAACATGATATTGAGCACTGAACTTCTGTGCCGTGCGCCTGAAGCTCTCGCCTCGGTCCTTTCTGCTTCTCTGCTTATATTGATTGAAACCGTTGATATTAGGCGGATTCTTCCGCACAACTTTCTCAAGTTCATACTGCTTCCCAATAAGATACCGTCTAGTCTCTTCGGAGATGTTTCGACGCCCAAGCTGATTATTGCAAATCCAGACAATGACCTGATCACGGCTCTCAAATGGCATCTCGCGCACGGCATAGGGAATGCGGAGTCTGTTGCATATCTCGTAGCGATTGTGTCCATCAATGATAATGTTGTTCCAGGTGATGATAGGATCGCGGCAGCCATCTATGGTCAGATTGACTTCAAGTTGAAGATACTCGTCCTTCCTTAGTGGCCGAATAAGGTTCTTGAATTCCTGGTCAATCTCAAGTACTGCGAAGCCTTTATCCATCGGTAGGCGTTCTCCTCTCATTTTTCTTCAATGTCTTCATGGAGAAATATGCCACCCTGTTTGCTACATCGACCTCGCCGCTTAAACGGTAACTATATCTAAAATCGAGCATACCGACCATATTTACTACGCCCTCGAGTAAGGTGTTACTATAAAACTCAACCGATTGATTTGGCACTCGAACTAGATTCACCTTGTTGGCCGTTCCACCGGCCAGTGGCTTATCTGAGCCAAGGAAAGCAATAAACATTTCTTCTGGGTTGATCAGGAACTGGATGTACTGCGGATCATTCAATTTTTTCAGTGTTGATTTATGTATGCGAATGCGGCTCCTCTTAAGATCCAGAGTCATCAATGCGCTGTTATCTGTACAATCCATTTATCATTCCCCCCTGGGCAGGTGTTTCTGAATGGCCTGCACTCTGAACTGGTGTAGTAGCTTCTTTCGACGTCATAGAGGATACGGTATTATCTTTGATACCATAGATCGCATACCCATCAAAGATATTGATTTGCAGGGACTTCTGATGTTCGTGGTAAGGAAGACCGAACTGGTCCTTCCAGCCTGCAGGAAATACTGGGGTACGAGCTGTTTTAGGCTTACCACCGTCCTTTGCAATACGTTGGTAGACCTCTGAAGCATTCAGATCGAAAGCTATTAGGTACTCATCATTTGCGTGGATGACTTTACCCAGCAGTTTGTACCTATAGTCAATATTCCAATCCATCAACTCAAAAAGTTTTGCAAAGAAAAACTTTCCTGTGACCTGTCGGGGTTTCCGCTTGCCGCCAGATGTGTTACACCAAGCGAATGCATCCCGTTCTGACTCAGCACAGGGGCGCAACGCAAGGATGTGAGAATCTCGGTTTATCAATAACTGGGCACAGTCAGCATGGGGAAACTTGTTTAGACAAGCAGTGTTGACATAGACTTTGTAATTGTTGAAGGTAATGGACGGCTCGAAGGTATGAGCAAAGAATTCACGTCGAACGACCTGATAACCTTCAAAATCAAATTCATCGCTCAGTTCAATAACATCACCCGGAGCTGCCTTATCTATTGTCATCGGTGTGACGCTTTCCTCCAGCACGGGGCTCGCCGTCTCTTCATTATCGACACCTGCCTGAAGCTCCTGCAGCATCTGTGAGATAAAGGTACTTTGATTTTCCATTTCCATTTTTGTCTCCTTTCACTCGTCAAAGACGAGATCTAGTGTATCCCCAATCAGGCGCAAGCTGCTGCAGAGGCACCGGCAAAGTAGTCTTAATTGTTCAGGTACTGTTAAGTCAGAATAACAATAACTGGTATACTTCCTGTCACGAACCACGCAAAAAGATATGCCATCAGGATTCCGACAGAAGGGGATCTCGCTTTTCCCGCTCATTCACAGACATTCCTTCCTTCGGTTTTGCAGAGGATAGCTGTTCAATGATGAATCGTTGCATCTCATCAAACCTCGTGACTTGAAGCTTCTCCCCTGTTTCAAATAGCTGGCCTTCCAGCCAAAGCTTCCAGGCATCTTCACTCTGCGGTTCCATTGCCGATGAAGCAAGACGGTGAGAGTAAAAATCGCTGCCAAATCTATCAGCCAGTTTCTTGGGAACGGCCCGGATCCGTTTCCCTGATATGGATAGTGGGGATAGGCCTCCATGCTCACCGTCAGGAATGTCCGGCCCCGTCATCAGATATGACTGAATAAAAATCTCAGGCTCACTTAAATCAAATAGGAACACCGACTCGCCATTACTTTCAATGTGTCTGCCATATGCTTTGAACTTGTATTCGGTTCCCCAATCAAGCAATTCAAATAGAGTATCCCCGAATGCCGAACACGGGATATCCTTTGTATAGTATTTTCCATCTACAGATCGTGACCACTGCACAAAGTGACGGCAATCCTTAGCAGCTCTACGGACGGCAAGTCTTCGCATTCCCGGATGGATCAGCAACTCGACTTTATTGTCCTTTCCAAAGCGCCGAACACAGTCCGTGCTGAACTTAATCTTCTTATTTTGAAGCAATACATATGGCCTTTTGTTTGAGTCAAAGAGGGCAGCATTTGTGACTTCAAATCCCCGCAAATCAAAATCTCCGGCTGTAACTTCGAAGGTTGTCTCCGCTTCCTGCGGTTGGCCATAATACGCATCTTCATCCGCATAGACGCTCATAGATGCCTGCAAATAGTCCATGGCTTTGAAACCCGCCCATTTAGGGCTAATTGTAACATATCCTTTCAGGAGTCCAGATCCAATTACACGCAGCTCTGGTAGAATAGACTTTCCGCCATATTTTGCATTGTTGATCATGTGCTGAACTGCGATGAAGTCATCCCTTGAAACGATTGCCTCGTGGTCATCTTTGTAGAGGCTCTGCTGTCGCTCGCCTCTATTCTTTTTGGACTTATGGCTGATTACATCAGGAGTCCAGGTCTTTCGGGTGAGAACATCACCACAATGCCGCTCATTTCTCAAGACTTGGATAACGGCACTGGAAGTCCACTTGGTGTTGCCAAGGTAAGTAGTCTTACCGAGTTCCTCAAGCGTCCTGGCAATATGGGAAGAGGAATAACCGGATAGATACATGTAGAAAATGAGTCGGACCGTGGGTGCCTCATCTGGATTGATTACCAACTTGCCTTCTGCGTTATGAGAATAACCCAGTAACTTAGGAGTTAGCGGCAGACCGCCATTCAGCCTCTGGGCCAGCGAAACTTCCATGCTGCGGCTTCTTATGCGGGATTCATTTTCCGCAATAGATGCCAGAAAAGAGAGCGGCATCGAGGTATCTTCGTTGAGAGAAAATATGCATTCACTTTCAAAGAACACCCCAACCGGATTGCGAAGTTCGGCAAGGTTCCTCACCATCGTAATACAGTCAACCGTGTTTCTTGCAAGACGAGATACCGACTTTGTGATGATCAAGTCGATTTTACCGGCTCTGCAATCCGTAAGCATTTGATTCAGCTCGTCTCGATGTTTTGTAGAGGTTCCCGAAATGCCCTTATCAGCGTAGATTTTTACAAGAGCCCAATTGGGGTGCTTCAGAACAAATTCCTCGTAGTAATTTTTCTGGAGCTCATATGAGGTTTCCTGACCCAGATTGTCTGTTGATACACGAACATAGACCGCAACCCGCTGATGAACCGCATCATCATAAAAATCGACCTGCTTCTTGGCCGGATAGATGATGTCTGGCTCACGGCGGTTGGCATACCGTTTTTTTACCTTTTCCCGCTCTGCCTGTTCAGCTGCTTTCTTTGTGGAGTTACTCATGAAGCATACCTCTCAGGTCCAATTCATCATCGGGCAGTATCTCCCAGTCAGGTGTGGGATAGAAGCACGGTTCCCGAAGATCGTCACGATAGTACGAAGCAAGTGTGTACATATCTTCTGAGATAAAGTAGATTCCGACAGGCGGATTCCGTGCGGCAAGCATCCTTGCACAGATGGAAATTTCGTGGATCTTCCTGGATACATTGCTGATTTTCTGTGTGATTATGAGATTGACTTTCCCCTCATCACAGTCAGACAGAAGCTCAGACCAGGCAACAGCGTTTTCCATGTTGGGCGCAGTAGAGCCGTTATCAATGTAGAAACCAACGAATTCCCATATCGGATACTGAGCCAGTGTAGCCCGAAATACTTCCTTGTTGCGTTCGAGATAATCGTCATATTTCGTCTGATTGAAATAGCGGATGTAGACGGCTACTTTGAATGGGATCTTGGGATTTGGTATTTCATGACGGATGGTTTTCAGCCATTGCTTATGCTGAGCCACAAGAGGCGAGTCCCAATTATCACTCAAGCAGAGCTCAAAGGATGGATATTCAGTTTCCTCCAGTTCCTTCGTCGTCCCTAATGGCGTCAATTCTGTGTTTTCCATTTGTTCCTCCGGTACATGGGTAAGCCCTTTTGGTGGAATTATAGAAAAAGTATCTAGAAATAAGAAGATACCATAGGTCAGCATCTTGACCTATGGTATATAAACGGTAAAAAAATTATCGGATCAGTTACCCGAGCCGATAATTAGTCAATATTTTGTTGTCTGCGCATGGAGGATTTCACTTCCCGAGCAATGTTCAAGATGGTCTCCATCTCGCTGGCTGAGCAGCCATCAAGTACATCTGCCAATTCGCTCTGATAGATGACCTTCACTTCCGGTACATCTGCGCGGAGCAAATGGTCCGTCGAAACTTGAAGTGCTTCTGCAATCTTTACAAAAGTATCAAGATGCATTCTGGTTTTCCCGTGCTCTATATTGCTGATCAATGGCAATGACACAGATGCCTTCACTGCCAAGTTCGCCTGGCTCATGCCTTTACTAGCTCGAGCAACCCTGATGCGTGAGCCGATCTGCTTCCAATCGATTTGTTCGTACATAATCGGCTCACCTCCTTAGATATATTCTACAGATTAACTTTTTACCTAGTATATATCACGCATAGGCTGTTTTTATATAATCCTTAAGCTATAAAATATTCAGCTAAATATAATTGAGTTGCAATTTTTTTAAGGAGGAGTCAAAAATGCAACTCAACTATCGTGTCCTTGGTCAGAGGATCCAGAAGATCCGCAAGCGCAAACACATTTCTCAAGCATCGCTGTCGGCTATGATCGACAAATCACCTGGATACATCAGTTACTTAGAATGTGGTACGAAAGTAATGAGTCTGGAAACCTTCGTCAGTATCGCCAATGCACTGGAGGTTTCAACTGATGCACTGCTGAATAGGCAGTTAGCAGTTGCCACAGAAATTTCCAACATGGAGGCACAAAGGATTTTTGCAAATTGCAGTCAGTACGAAACCTATGTCCTGCTTGATGTACTGAAAGCCACCAAAGATTCTCTCCGGGCGCAAAGGCATCATCTCCGTGAAAGAGACTGGTGACATTTTACCAACTGCATAACAGATGGCAACAGACCACAGGTCAATGTTTTGACCTGTGGTCTGTTCCACACAAAAGTGATTATGTTTTTGCAAAAACGATTATGATTTTGGAGTTTCCGAGACTTCAAATATCCATAATGGTATAATCGATCAAGGTAGAAAAGGATGGAAAAGTATTGGATACGTTAAAAAGAGGTTTCAGATGACCCGATTCAAAAACAATCTTTACACAATAGAGCGCAGAGTGTGGAAAAATCATGAGCTGTGCTTGATTCAGAACGAGGACTTTACCCTATTTTCAGGACACCACAAAACTAAAATTGTTGAAGAAGATCTCCCGGAGTGGTATGTCTTCGGAAGATATTATAAGATGTGGGGCTTTCTTTCCACAAAGGGCATCACTGATCTCAGGTATATCCCGAATATGTGGGTCAATCATTTTCTTAAAGATGATTGCCTGCTCATTTCCTATGGAGGGAAAATCGAGGAAAAAGCCGAGGATAGGGATTTCGATAAGTATAGCGGCGTCGATGAGCGCGTGTGGGGCAATGAAATCCTCAATGTGCTGAAAGGCGCTGAAAAGTTTTCTGGTTATGATATAGCTCCCATCGTAGAGCAGATACGGAAGAAGAAACAAATCCTGATTGAAAATTACCCGGATGAATTTGGCCCCCATAGGTTCAACTTTGATATTGATAAGTGGTTAGCCAAGGAATACAGATCCGGTCGCCCGACTTGGTTCAGCCGAGTTAACACAGAAAAATGGAACGCTGAATTATAGGCGATGACCGGAAACCGAGGACAGAACGATGAATAATTGCCAAAGCGCATTAGATGATCTCAAGGATATAGTTGAAGGCATCAGTAAACTGCGTGATGCAGCATATGTCAAATATTCTGAATTGGTCAGACAGGTGCTGGAGAATCAAATCACTGACGAACAGCAGCTGGAACAGATTATGGATGGCCTCTGCGATTTTTGCAATGAAAGCCGTTTTATTGATCTTTATCGAAGCCTATGCCGACATATCTACTACCAATACCCGGAGCTCGTAGGAGAGCATGTAATGATCTTCCGTGCGTTATTTGAGGGGAATGACAATCCCGTTTAACCAAGTTGATTTTTTCTCTGGATAAGCCGGTCAGAATTATTATCTACGAACTTTGATATTTTGATAGCTATTCTCCCCTAAGTGTGGTACTTGTTTGTGTTACAAAGGAGGTGAACACCATGATTTATGTAATGTCCGATATCCACGGGCATAAGCGGCGCTTTGATTCCGTCATGAAGCAAATCGACCTGCAGCCTGAGGACACACTCTATGTACTTGGCGATGTGATAGACCGAAACCCTGATGGGATCAAAATTCTCCGTCAGATCATGGCAATGCCAAACGTCAGGATGGTTCTTGGTAATCACGAATTGATGATGCTGGACGCCCTCTATTATCCACCACCTGAAACCGAGGAATGGCCAGATGATTATTATTCCCGTAAGCAGGCATTGTGGTATAGAAACGGCGGCCGAGTAACACACGATCATCTAAAACACATTAAGAAGACGGTTCGACAAGAGATATTTGAATATCTAGACAGCCTGCCCCTCAATATTGAGATAGAGGTAAATGGCCGCCAATTTATTCTGACCCATGCAGCCCCCGTCGACTTGTATGAACAGTATGCCTACAAGTACAATTGCGAACGCGACTTCGCCGTGTGGATGCGGTTCGATAGATTCCCGGTATTAGAAGATTGGACCGTGATCTTCGGTCATACACCAACCTTCCATTTCCAGTTTGAAAACCCCATGGCTGTGTGGGATGCGGAGAGCTGGATTGGTATAGACTGTGGATGTATGTTGCCCGACACAGGGGACCCATGGTCAGGAGTCCTTGGCAGATTGGGTTGCCTACGTCTGGAGGACATGAAGGTATTCTATTCTGAAGAGCCACAATATTCCAACGTCGAAGAAATGGAGGACTTGTAATGGGTGATGAGAAAGTAGAAGTCACGATAAAAGTAGATGCGGATTTGCTGGCGCAGGTGACGGAACTTCTGAAGCCATACGGTCTAACACCTGAGGATCTGATCATCAAATTCTTTGAATACTGTGTCGACCCCAAAACAAGCAACCATGCAATCGAGTTGCTTAAGAAGTGGAAAGAAGAGTTCATGTCTGAGAATATGGTGGATGCCGATGGTAAGTAAGGATTGTTTCTGTAGGGCCCTCCGAATGATTAAAGCACAGCAGGACATCGATGAGCAGTTTGGGAATGCGCTCAATCTGGTTGGCGATGGTCACTTTGCTTACGGGGCTGGCAACAAATACCTAGCAGCACTGCTCGATGTTTTGAAGGAAGCCGTCGGAGATCAATATGACTATATCGACTGGTGGTTATACGAAGCAGCCGAAGACCACATGGTCTGGGAAGAAGATGGCTCAAAAAAATACTGCTTGAAAGAGCCCGAGGATTTGTATTACTATATTACACGGGTTACATCAAAATTTCCTGCCGATGAGAAAAAGTGTGTTCCGGAGGAGGTCAGTAGAGTAGTATATAGACTTCCGCCACTTTCAGAACTGGAACGTATAGAGCAGAGTCTACTCGGTGAAAGATTAGACGAGATTCTGGATCGCATTGATAGAGAGAACATCGCCTTCGTAATAACGGAGAACGGTCAGGACAAAGTTGTGATTTGCCCCTTCCGATGGTATTCTGAGAACTTTCCAGATGAAGTGCCGGAGGGCATCAAACAAGCAGCACGGAGTACGTTATGAGTATGAGTCTCTAATAGATGCTATCTGTCAAACAAAGTAGTGTGTATCTATTTTGGTCACTCTCAAAAAATCAGTTGTGGGGCAAATGAATGGTAAAATTATATGACTCAAACAGTGCAAAACCGCTCCAACCCTTGATATTCAGTATTTTCAGCGCGTATCTATTTCGGTCGCTCAAGACATGTTGTGCAACCAAAAAAGATATTGCACCGGAAAACCCAGAAACCACAACGGTTTCTGGGCTTTTTCGTACCCCGATTTTCAAGTGCAAACAAAAAGATATTTTTCTTTGTTGAGAGGACTTGAACTACCGACCCCCTCGATTTAGGCGGCTTTTGAGAGATGTATTCTCCCGAAAGCCGCCTTTTTTCGTTTCCACTGAAAAAATTTTTTCTAAGATCTTCCCTAAAAAGTAAGGATGACCTCCCCGCTTGTTCAGGAAAGAGGTTTGCCCTACATTTTAGGGCAAACCTCATTTAACTTAATAACACCGTAATTATGGGCTGACTTTGTAGAAGCAATTCTATGGAGTCAGCCCTTTTTTATTTTCTACGAAAGGAATGAGCACCATGATCAAAATCAGAATCAGAAACGCTGACCACGAGATCGACATCCGCTTCCCCATCAGCGAGAGCGAGCTGTTTGCGAAGCTCGGTGAGATCCACGCTGTCGAAGGAAGAGACGCCGCACAGTCCGCCCTTGTGACGGGGGTCTACTGGCCGGAGGAATTCTCCATGCTGAAAGACCACTTCGCCAATCTGGACGAACTCAACTATCTCGGCAAACGCATGGAGAGCTTCGACACACTCGAATACGACCAGTTTCTCATTGGGATCTCCAAACTGGGCTAGGGCGCTCTGGCTTCGAGCGGAACGCGGGCCAATCGAGGGTTACGGCAACGCAGAGGAAGAAGTAGCCTGTGGCGACTTCGATTCTGTTGAACAGTTTATTGAAGAATGGAAAGCATGGTTCCCTGAAGAAATCAAGTGGTATCAGCTGCAGGCGGTTCAACTCAAAGACGAGGGATACAGGGCAGTCATGCTCGGCCATAAATATGTCATCGTTCAGGACAAACGCAGAGAGCCTGCCGGATTCCCGAATGAGATTCCCGAGTTTGTCCAGTGGCTGATTGATGGAGTCAAAGAATGTATCGAGATGCTCAAAGCCGGAACATATAACGACTTCATCAAAGAGAACCTGCCCCCGGAGCATCGAACCGGCAAGATCCTTCGCAAACATTATTGGGACATATGGCCGGAGGCAAGAAAAGAATTCTTTGAGGATATTTCCGCAGAGGATGTTGCTGAGTTTATTCGGAAGGCGTCTGCCCAGGGAGAAGGCTCTGAAACAATCAAGGAACGACTGCCATCCATGACGGCAAACGACTTCTTCCGGTTCTGTGCAATGGGATACGCGGAGAATAAATACAACGGCTGCGACAAAACCCCGAAGGAACAGTATTACCTCCATGCGGATGGTCGGGATGACGGGCTGAAGGATCTTAATCCTGACGATCCCGAGGCATTCCATGCCTGGCTCCATGACTACTCCCGCGGAGGCGGGCATCCCTGGGAAGTATGCAGAGGCGGTAATTCAACACATGTTTCTCTGCGGCCGATGGACGACAAAGGCGGATATTTCCTCTATTTGGACGGGGATGCATGGAACAGAACCATTGAAACGGTCAAGTTTTTTCTTGCCCTGACGAGAGCAGGAATTCCGGTGTATCTCATTGAAGCCCACACTCTTGCAGACAGGTTGGCAGAAAAAGAGTGGATCGGAATCGTGCCTCATGGCGTGATGCCTGCTTATTGTGAGAGCTGGTTCCCAAACGAGCACATCATCGACTATATGAATCTGCCGTATGAGGATCGGGAGAAGTTTCTTCCGTTCTGCGTGTGGTATGACGAGGAGCCGATTATGCTTGTAACGGAGAAGGAGGATGAACCGAAATGAGCGGAGGATGTTGGAATTATATGAACGACTCGGCCGCAAGCGAAATCCTCGGGTATCACATCTATGTCGGTTATGGATTGGACAGCGATAAGCATGAAAAGAACTATAAGCAGGTCATAAGGGACAACCCGTTGGGAGATCCCGAGATCTCGGCGCTCGTTTATGACGTGTTCTGCCTGCTGCACTCCTATGATTGGGCAGAGTCCGGCGACACAGACATGGATGCCTATCAGAAGGACGTGGAAATCTTCAAAAGCCAATGGTTCAAAAAGGCAAGGAAAGATCGAATCAAAGAGATGATCGATATCAGCACAGAAAAACTCAAAGAGGATCTGTATAAGGCGTTCGGATTTGAAACAGAAAGCAGCAGTGAACCATGAGTTCAATGACTTTTCAGCTTCGACCCGATACAATATTCACAGACAATCAATCTTAATGACGAGGTGAATGAATATGAACTTGAAAGAAGCGTTCCGTTACCAAAACAAGCTCCAGTCCTTCATGGATGAAGCCCAGGGCATTCTGGATCGTGACGCCAATGTCACGAAGGTGGAGAACACCTATCTGCGGCACAAGGTGATGACAGAAGCCGAGGATGAGACTGAACCCATATACCGCTTGGAAGAGTTTTTGTTTCTGCAGCCTCATTCCTTTAACATGACGGTCTTCTCTGATCGGCGTTCGATCATCGTTCTACACCAGAGTTTACCGCACTCGATGATCTCCTCCAGCGTCACGTTATAGTCATTGTGATAATAACGGATAAACTGCATGGCGATGCCGTCCGAAAATGCAGAAACTTCCAGTTCAAGCAGGTGTTTATCACGAATAGAGTCGTCTTTGTTTACTGCCTCGTAAATTCGTCCTTTACAGATGTTGCCCAGATGACGCACAAAATTCGTCACTTCATCTGAGATGAAGATCAACCGGAAGAAGGAATCGTTCTTCTTGATATAGGCATAAATCTCATCAAAGAAAGGTTCAATGTCATGTACATTGGATATGGTTTTGTTCTCAAAGAAGGCTTTCAGTGTTTCGGCTTTAATATCCTCCGCAACGTGCCGCACATCATCATAGTGAGAATAGAAAGTGCTCCGGTTAATGTCCGCTCGCTGCACCAGCTCTGTCACTGTGATCTTGTTAATATTTTTCTTTTCGTAAAGCAGCTCTGCAAAAGTATCTCTTATGAGGTTTCTTGTTTTTACAGATGAAGCGTTCAGGTTCTTTGCCTTCATAAATTTCCTCCTGAATATATCGACTAATATGCGTTGAGTGTGGATATATCAACACTTCGCATAACATCAATGGTTGCTCCATAGTACATTCCTTATTATAATATAGACAGTGTTGTGATTTCAACACTGTTTTGAAAACTTTTCAGAAAGGAATGTATGCCATGAACATTTACAATCTGTTTTACAAGGCTCCCGCACCTGAAGGCATAGAAGAAAGGAACGCTCACATCATTGGCGGAGGAATGGCCGGCCTTGCGGCAGCGGGCTTTCTGATTGATGATGCCGGAATGCCGGGAAAGAACATCACGCTGTATGAAAAACGAAATTCCCTTGGCGGCTGCTGTGACGCTTATTCCGGGGAAGCGGGCTATATCTGCCCCGGTGAGCGTGAACTGGAGCCATTTATGGAGTGCCTTTGGTATCTGTGCAGCAAGATCCCGTCCTTGGAAGATCCATCGATCTCGGTGCTTGATGAATCAGTAAGAGCCAATAAGGATATGCCGATCCATTCCGAAAGCAGACTCCTGTGCAAACAGGGACATATTTACGAAAAGGTGCATGACTACCGCATGAGTCCGGAGCTGCTCCTGAAAATGGAGCACTTCACCAGCATCCCGGAAAAGGATCTGGAGGATATGACGATTGAGGACTATTTCGGAAAGGACAGCGAGTTCTTCCATAGCTCTCTGTGGTGGTGCTATCACTCTATGCTGGCTTTTAAGCCCTATCACAGTGCATTGGAGGCGCAGCGGTATTTCAACCGATTCGGCCTTCTGAACAGGCTCGACTATCTGGAGGGCATTCTGCATACAAAACGCAATGACAAGGATTCTGTGATCAAGCCGATTCATAAATGGTTGGAGGATCAGGGTGTCACCTTCCGTATGGACACTGCAGTCTATGATCTGGAAATGGATGAGGCCTTCAATACGGTTTACGGTATTAAGATCAAGAATCAGGAAACCATTCCTGTAAGAGCTCAGGATTACGTCCTTCTTACCAGCGGCTCCATGATGACAAACGCCTCCTACGGTGATAATACACATATCGCTGAAATTAACCGGGACACGGAAGATATGGGCTTGTTCACGGTATGGAAAAACCTTGCCGCACGGAATAAAAAGTTCGGCAATCCAGATAAGTTCTTAAGCCATATCGACAAGACCAAATGGATGAGTTTTTTCCTCACCGTAGAAGACTATCCCGAATTTTTTGAACGATTGGAGAAGATGACCGGAAGCAAGAGCGGTACGGGCGGCGGAATCACCTTCATGGATTCCGGTTGGGAAATGTCGCTGGTCATTTATGATAGGGACTATTTCCCGGATCAGCGGGAGAAGAACCGTGACGTTCTGTGGGGAGATGGCCTGTTTGGAGAGCGTATTGGCAGCTATATCAAAAAGCCTATGGCGGAGTGCACAGGAAATGAGATCATTGAAGAGATGCTGTACCATTTTGGAATGTTGGATATGAAGGATGAGGTGCTGGCACATTCCCATATCTCTACCTGTATGATGCCCTATATCACCTCGCAGTTCATGCCTCGCAAGGAAAGCGACCGCCCGACGATCATTCCGAAGGACTGCACAAATCTCGCTCTCATTGGACAATATGTCGAGGTTCCCCGTGATGTGGTGTTCACCATTGAAACCTCTGTCCGCACACCGCTGGAGGCAGTTTACATGCTTACGGGTCTGGATAAGGAAATCATCGAGGTGAATCCTGCCAGATATGACCTTCGCTATATCAAAGAAAGAGTCATGAAATTCGGCGGTATGAAGGGTAAGATTACGGAGGAAGACCTTCCGAAGATCAATCCTCTCAAACTGTGGCTTGGGAAGGCAAAGCTGATAAAAGAGCTCTTGAAAAAGGCAAACGAGATTCCGCCTTATTACATCATGTATCCGGGCAGAGATAAGAGCATAGCACTAAAGGATTCTGTTCTGAAACCACAGTTTCCGAAAGACAGTAGATAATCATTCATTACAAACAGGCCGCGAGACGGAAATCAACCATCTAAGCGGCCTGTTATATTATTCCCTATATCGTGACTTCCTTCCTGTCCTTGAAGGTGAATACCACATTGTCATCATAAGTTGTCGCCCTTTGGCTGACTGTATTATGGCAGATTTCGGGCAAAAATGAAATAACCCAAGAGTCATCCTCTTGACTCCCGGTTTATGAAGGAGAAAGAGCCTTCGATAACACAAAAAAGCAAAATATCTTTTTTGGTGCAACATGCCATAAAAATATTCCTCACTCATTATGAGTGAGGAATATTTTTATGTTTGCAGAGAAAGTTTGCATCTACAACTCTAGTTTATGAGACCGACGAGCGTGGCTCGTTGGGAAACGCCCTCGAGCGCCGCCGGCGGCGGATACAGCGAGGAGGGCGTTTGCGCAGCGGTCGAAAAAATCGAGCGGGCGAATAGCGCGAAGATTTTTTCGGGCACCGCAAGGGGCGCGAAGCGATAACCCGGGGCAAATTCTTCGACCGCCGCCAGTGGCGGATGTAGGGAGAAGAATTTGGCGCAGCGGTCGGCGAGTGCGACGCATAAGCGAGCAATGAGACGGGCACCGCAAGAGGGCCTTCGGAGGTTCAAATCCTCTCTCCGCAACCAGAAGCCCCTACTCGAAAGAGTGGGGGCCTTTTTTTGTTGTATTCAAGCGGGTTTGCGGGCATTATCCCTGCCGCATAAGCTCCAGCACTTCCTGCTCCTCCGGGATGCTGTTGATGCCGCCGTGGCGGCGGGTGGAGAGGCTGGCGGCGCAGCAGGCGAAGCGGGTGATGGCGGACATCTCCTCTGCTGACAGCGCTTCCGGGGCTTTGTTAAGCTTCAACATTTGGCTCATGGCGCTGCCGCCGAAGATGTCCCCCGCGCCGGTGGTGTCCACGGGATGCACCTTGGGGCAGACGGCGCGGAAAGCGGCCGTCTTCGTTTTCAACAGGCAGCCGTCAGGCCCCAGCGTCACCATGGCGAGGGACACGCCGAACTCCGTCAGCAGCTTGTCCGCGCCCTCTTCCGGGGTGCAGTTCCAGAGGAATTCCACCTCGTTGTCGCTGATCTTCACCACGTCCGCCTGACGCAGACTCCAGAGCATCTGCTCCTTCGCCGCGTCCGCATCCGGCCACAGGGGAAGCCGCAGATTGGGGTCGCAGCTGATGAGCTTCCCCTGCGCTTTGGCGTAGGCCACCGCCTTTTGGGTCGCCGTGCGGACAGGTTCGTCCGTCAGGCTCAGGGTGCCGAAGTGGAACACCTTGGCCTCGTCAATGAGGGACTTGTCCACTTCCTCCCACCGCAGCTGGGTATCCGCGCCGGGCTTCCGGGCGAAGGAGAAGGAGCGGTCGCCGCTTTCATCGAAGGTCACAAAGGCCAGCGTGGTAAACACGCTGTCGTCCACCAGAATGCCCTTTGTTTCGATCCCGGCGGCGTTCAGCGTCCCCAGCAGCAGATTGCCGAAAGCGTCGTTTCCCACCTTGCCCAGAAACGCGGTCTTTCTGCCGTAGGCGTTCAGCGCGGCCAGAAAATTGCCGGGGGCGCCGCCGGGGTTGGCGGCCATGGTGGGGTATCCGGCGCTGTCCGTGGACTTTGCCGCAAAATCAATGAGCAGTTCGCCCAGCGCTACTACGTCGATCATCGCACGCACCCACTCAGTCCTTGGCCGCGGGGTACTCGGTGCAGAGCAGACGGTAAGGCGCTTCGTCCTCCTCAATGGCCGGGAAGCGGCCCATGGGCGGGTTGAAGCGGTTGTCCTTGGCATCGTCATTGCACTGGCTGACCTCGCCCAGCAGCACGTTGCCCGTACCCGGCTCCACCTCGAAATCGTGGTACAGGTATTGCTGAATGTAGATGGACTCGCCGGGGGTCAGGCGGATCTGGGTTCCGGCGGGGACGGTATAAGTCCTGCCGTCAGTATGGACGGTGACATCGCTTTCATAGTCGATGGACTCGTCGGGGTGGGAATTGTACACCCGGATCAGCACGTTTCCGCCGCCCCGGTTGATGATGTCCTCGGTTTTGTACCAGTGGAAGTGGTTGGGGGAATACTGTCCCTCTTTCAGGAACAGCAGCTTCTCGGCGTAGACCTTGGGGTATTTTTCCCGCATGGTCTGGCTGCCGTTGCGGATGGTGATGAGGGAGAATCCGATCTTATCGAAATTCCCCTGACCGTAGTCCGTGATGTCCCAGCCCAGACAGCAGTCCCGGACTTCGTCGTATTCGTGACCTTTGGTTTCCCATTCCTCCGGGGTAAAATGGCAGAAGGGGGGCAGGTAGCAGCGGTATTTCTGGCACATGGCCTCCAGCTCCCGCAGCGCTTTGTTGACTTCGGAACGCTTCATGGTTTTCTCTCCTTTATTAATATAAAATGAATCCGGGAACCCCGGTCTTGCTCTGGTTTTACTGTACCATTTACCCGGTAATTTGTCAAGTGAATTGACAATTAAGAGGCTGATTTTACGCAAAGAAATCCTGCTTTTATGGCATATTTACAAATTTTAATATACTTTTTCGTGCATAATTACCACTGCTGCATGTGAAAGCCCCTGACACAGTCATGATGCCTGTGTCAGGGGCGTATTTGCGTCCGTCACCCGAGGCAGCTTCCGCAGGGCGTATAGCCCGCATTGACCGCTTCCTCGTAGGTGCCGAAAATGATCCGGTTTTTTTCCGTCGGGAGGTTCGCGCAGTCGGGGGAGTGGAACTTGTGGGAGTTGACGTTGCCGATGAACTGCACCGGCTGGGCAGGCTCCGCATTTTCCGGGTTCGCCGACTGGTTGTCCCATGTGAACGTGACCTCTTTGCCGTCCGTGCGGGCGACGATGGTGCCAAGCTCGTCGGTGCGCAGAATGGTGACGCCCGCCTGCTTCAGCCGGGAGAGGGGCTGCTCGTGGGGGTGACCGTAGGCGTTGCCCTTGCCCACGGAGATCACGGCGTAGTCGGGGCTTACCTCGTTGAGAAAGCGGTAGCCCGTGGAGGTGTCGGAGCCGTGATGCCCCACCTTCAGCACGTCCGTTTCCCACGACATCCGGCTGCCCCAGTAGTCCAGCATGTCGTTTTCTGCGGTGGTCTCCATGTCCCCGGTGAACAGGAAAGAGGTGTCGCCGTACTCCACCCTCAAAATGATGGAGGTGTCATTGGGGTCGGCGTAGGACTGCACCGGGCCGAGGACTGTGACGGAGGTTTCTCCCAGCGTCCAGCTGTCGCCGGGGGAGGGAATGGTGATCTCCAGCCGCTGCTGGTCGGCGTAATAGACGAAATCGTCGAACACCTTGGAAGCATAGGTTCTTGTGGGGGCATACACGGCGTGGGTGGGATACACCGCCAGAACCGAGGGCAGACCGCCCACATGGTCTTCGTGGGCGTGGGTGCAAACCACGGCGGCCAGCTCCTCCACGCCCTGCTGCTCTAGGTAGGAGACGACCAGTCGGCCATCCTCCCGGTTGCCGCCGTCAATGAGCATGTACTCCCCGCCGCTTTCCAGCAGGGCGCAGTCCGCCTGCCCCACGTCGATAAAGTGGACGGTGAGGCCGGCAGGGGGGATCCGCTCCGGGAGAAGCCGGCAGCCGCAGAGCAGCAGCGACAGAGTCAGAAGGAGGGCAGGAATCCCCTTCCTCATTTCGTCGTAAGCCCCTTGTTGTTCTTTGCTTTTTTCTGCTGGTTAAGCCAGGTGTTCATCACCAGGCTGTGGGGCAGCAGCTTCACCAGGAACACCTGGAATTTGACGGGGAAGCCGTGGATGGAGCAGTCCTTTTTCGAGTGGTACAGGTCGTTAAGGCCGGTTTTGACCACGTCCTTCGCCTCGTACAGGCGGTTAAAGTAGCGCACCTCGTTATCGGCGTTGGTCTGGAACGCATGATTGAAGAATTCCGTTTTCACCCAGCCGGGGTTCATGGCCATGACCCGGATGCCCTTGGCTTTCAGCTCCCGGTTCATGGAGCGGCTGTAGCTGAGGACGAAGGCCTTGGTGGCGGCGTAGGTGGTGATGTACGGCACTGGCTGGAAGGCAGACAGGCTGTCCAGCTCCAGAATGTGGCTGCCGGGCTGCATGTAGGGGACACACAGCCGGGTCATGAGCAGCAGCGCCTTGCAGTTCAGGTCGATCATGCGGCAGTCGTCCTCCACGGGCACCTTCTGGTAAGCGCCGAATTTGCCGAAGCCCGCGGCGTTCACCAGCAGTCTGACGTTGGGCTTTTCGGATTCCAGCAGGGCTTCCAGTTCCGTAAAGCTGGATTCTTCCAGCAAATCCAGCACGATGGGACGAACCGGGACGCTTGTTTCGGCTTTCAGGGTTTCCAGAGCCGACGCCCGGCGGGCGACCGCCCAAATTTCATCCACGGAAACATATCCGCCCAGCTGGCGGACGAATTCCCGCCCCATGCCGGAGCTGGCCCCCGTGACAATGGCAATGTTCATATGATTGCAGCCTCCTTGTGTGTAAATTAAGCTGTGGTTATATTTCGTAGTTTATCCGGTATTCTCTGCACTTTTGGATAGCCAGATCGTGTCCCTGCTGTGCCGCCGCTTTATACCAGTATTTCGCTTTTTCCAAATCCTGTGCAACGCCGACACCGTCTTCATAGAAAGAACCAAGATTGTACTGACCGTCCCAATCGCCGTGCGTGGCGGCTCTTTCCGTCCAGTAAAAGGCTTTTGGCAAATCTTTTTCGACGCCAAGCCCTTCCAAATAGAAGTATCCGACCTGACATTCCGCCAAGGGGTAGCCTTTCTTCGCCAGTTCCATGTGACCGGCGAAGCACTTGTCATATTGTTTGCTTTCCCAATATTTTTCGATCAGTTCATTGCACCTGTAAAATTCGGCGCAGGGCTTATAATAGGATTCTGCCATATCAGTACCTCCAGAAATTCTGGTTTATTTCGAAGAAATACCGTCGTTCGCAACTCTCTGCTTTGCCCTGTCCAGCAGCGCCTGACGCTCGTTTGGCAGCGTCTCGTCCAGCACCCCTTCCAGCAGGGCGTTCAGGGTCTCGCCGATGGCTTTTCCCTGATATCCCAGCGCCAGAAGATCGTTTCCGTTGACCGCCAGATCTTTTACCGTCAGGCAGGCGTTCTCTGCCCGAATCTCCGCCAGAACAGCCCGGATCTTCGGGAACACATCCAGTTCCTCCGCTTCGCCGGTACCCTTGCCGCCCATGTCCGCCTCCTGGAGCGACAGCAGCGCGTCCAGCGTGTCCCAGCCCAGACGGCTGATCCGGCGGCGCAGCAGCTTCTTATCCGGGGTCAGCAGTGCCATGTGCTGGCCGATGAGCAGCACCGCCTGCTCCCGCAGAGCCGTGGGGGCTTTCAGCCGCCGGAAAACGTCGTCGGCAATCTCCGCGCTCTTCTGGGCGTGGCCGTAAAAATGCCCCCGGCCGGTGGCGTCCCGGGTAAAGGTGGCGACTTTGCCGGTGTCGTGAAGCAGCGCCGCCCAGCGCAGCGTCAGATCGGCGCTGACGCCCGCCGTCACGTGGGCAGTGTGGGTGAACAGGTTGTAGGCGTGGTGGGGACTGTGCTGGTCGAAGCCGATCATGGGCTGCAATTCGGGAATTACAGCCCCCAGAATCGGGGCAAAGCGGCATAAGTCCTCCGCGCTGACCAGTGGGAGAAGTTTACATAATTCGTCAAAAATCCGTTCCTCCGCCAGATTGTCCATCAACTGCGCCTGAGACTCCATGGCGTCCTCCGTCGCCGGGTCAACGCTCAGGCCGTATTTCACGGCGAACCGCACTCCTCGCAGGATTCGCAGGGAGTCCTCCTGAAACCGGGTCACAGGATCGCCCACCGCCCGCAGCACTTTTGATTCCAAATCCACCCGGCCGCCGAAGGGGTCGGCAAAGCCCCGGGTGGGGGAATAGGCCATGGCGTTCACAGTGTAGTCCCGCCGCGCAAGATCGCTTTCCACGCTGTCCACAAATTTCACCCAGTCCGGGTGCCGGTTGTCCCGGTACGCGCCCTCCGTGCGGAAGGTGGTGATCTCCACCACGCCCCCCGCCGTGACCACGCCTACGGTGCCGTGCTTTTCTCCTGCCAGCACCAGCTTTTTCCCGGCGAAGACCGCTTCGGTCTGCTGCGGGACGGCGGCGGTGCAGATGTCATAGTCGTGGGGCTGTAAGCCGAGGCAGGCGTCCCGCACGCAGCCGCCCACCACGTAGGCAGGATACCCGGCAGCTTCCAGCGCGTTCAGACATTCCAAAACATACGAGGGGAGCTTCATGCGGCGTTCTCCTGTTTGGGCTTGGGCGTCAGGCTGCACAGGTCGGTCAGCGCCCACACCGCGCACCCGAAATACAGAATCAGATAGCCGGAGCCGGACAGCGCCGCACAGCCGAGATAGGCGGCCATCAGCCCCGTGGCCAGCTGCATCCGCCGCCGGCCAAGACCAACGTCAAAGGCGGCTTCGTAGAAAGCAAACAGCGCCATCAGCGCGCTGGCGGACAGGTCCAGCCAGTAGTCCTGAAGCTGGGGATTGCTGCACCAGATGCCGTAATTGCCCAGCATATGGACGACGAAAAAGGCGCACACAGCCAGATGTGTCAGAAACAGCGGACATTTCCCCGCCCTGCGGCAGCGTCCGGCCACGATCAGCCCCACCGCCGACGCAGCGCCCAGCACCCGGCGCAGAAGCAGCAGCCGACCCTCCATCCACCATGGCAGCAGCACCGTCAGCAGGATTCCCGTCGCGGCAATATAATGCCCCACGGCGGCCATCAGGGAGGGCTGGAAATTATCCTCATATTTCGCCGAGCCGTCCAGCTTCCACACGGAAGCGATGATCCACGCGGCGGCAATCGCGGTGAGAACCCACAGGACGATTTCCAGCGGGTGATTCACCGGCAGCAGATTTTTCACGTCCACGGCCACGGCGTAAAGCACGCGCCGCAGAATCAGCGCGCAGCAGCCCAGCACGACGGTGACTATGGGCAGACGGTTTCGTTTGCATGTTTGTTTCATAGCGGAATCCTCCATGGACACAAATATCCGGTAAATGGGGGCAGCAGGCTGCCCCGGCACTTTTTTTCATTATTATACCAGTCTATTCCCCTAATTTCCAGCCCTTTGTAAAAAAACTCTTTGTGTAGAATTTCTTCTTGTTTCATACGGAAAATCGGAGTATAATGGGATTAAGATTCAGGTGGGGAGGAAAACCATGTTGTTGAAGGGAATTGCCGCCGTGTCCGCGGTTGCGGCGGTTTTGATCTGTATTTGCGGCGGGGTGGCATTCTGGTGGCTCCCGGCGCTGTTCGTCGGGGCGTTTCTGGTTCTTACGCTGGCAGCCTTTGGTTTTCTGTGTCTGGTCTGCGCCTTCGTGGACATGGACAAGCCTCAGGAGCACGACAGCCCGTTTTACCGCAGGGTCACGCAGGTGTACATTGACGCATTGGTCAGCCTGCTTCGGGTGCGCATCCATACGACGGGCTTGGAGAAGGTTCCCACCGAGGGGCGGTTCGTGCTGGTGTGCAACCACCTGTTCATCGCCGACCCCTGTGTGCTGCTGCACTGCTTCCCGAAGAGCCAGCTGGCCTTTGTCACCAAGCAGGAGAATCAGAAGCTGTTCGTCGTGGGCAAGGTCATGCACAAAATTCTCTGCCAGCCCATCGACCGTGAAAATGACCGCGCTGCCCTGAAAACCATTATCAAGTGCATCCAGCTGCTGAAGGACGACGAAGCGTCCGTCGCCGTCTTCCCCGAGGGCTACACCAGCAAGGACGGCAAGCTCCACCATTTCCGCAGCGGTGTGTTCAAGATTGCCCAGAAGGCGAATGTCCCCATCGTGGTATGCACCATCCAGAACACCCGGCAGATCTTCCGCAACGTCACCCATCTGAAGCCCACCGACGTGGAGCTGCATCTGGTGGACGTGATCCCGGCGGAGAACCTGAAGGGCAAGACCACCGTGGATATCGGGAATCAGGTCTACGAAATGATGATCGGCGATCTGGGAGAATCTTTCCGTGCGGAAGAAGCTTGACCTTTGGACAAGAAGCGTGTATAATGAGTTTTCACCCCATAAATAACCATTTTTGGAGGAAATACAATGAAAAACAGCGAAAAAACACTGGACATGATCGTGAACCTCTGCAAGAACCGGGGCTATGTCTACGCCGGTTCCGAAATCTACGGCGGTCTGGCCAACTCCTGGGACTACGGCCCCCTCGGCGTGGAATTCAAGAACAACGTGAAAAAGGCATGGCTGAAAAAGTTCGTGCAGGAGTCCGACTATAACGTGGGTCTGGACGCCGCCATCATCATGAACCCCCAGACTTGGGTCACCACCGGCCACGTGGGCAACTTCTCTGACCCGCTGGTGGACTGCAAGGGCTGCGGCTCCCGTCAACGGGCGGACAAGCTCATCGAGGCCGCCGAGTCCGGCAAGAGCGTCAATGTGGACGCCATGAGCTTTGACGAGATGGACGCTTTCATCGCAAGCCACGAGGACGTGGTCTGCCCCAACTGCGGCAAGCACAACTTTACCGCCATCCGCAAGTTCAACCTGATGTTCAAGACCCAGATCGGCGTCACCGAGGACACCGCCTCTACCTGCTACCTCCGTCCCGAGACGGCGCAGGGCATTTTTGTGAACTTCGCCAACATCCAGCGCACCACCCGCCGCAAGCTGCCCTTCGGCGTCTGTCAGGTTGGCAAGGCCTTCCGCAACGAGATCACCCCCGGCAATTTCACCTTCCGTACCCGGGAATTTGAGCAGATGGAGTGCGAGTTCTTCTGCCAGCCCGGCACCGACCTCGAGTGGTTCGCCTACTGGAAGGACTTCTGCAAAAACTGGCTGACGTCTCTTGGCATCAAGGAAGATTCCCTGCGTCTGCGGGATCACGAGCCTGCTGAGCTGGCCTTCTATTCCCGCGCCACCACCGATATCGAGTATCAGTTCCCCTTCGGCAACGGCTGGGGCGAGCTGTGGGGCATTGCCGACCGTACCAATTACGACCTTGGCCGCCATCAGGAGGCCTCCGGCAAGAGTCTGGAATACTACGATCAGGAGAAGGGCGAGCATTACATTCCCTACGTCATCGAGCCGTCTCTGGGCTGCGACCGTGTTGCGCTGGCGTTCCTGTGCGAAGCCTACGACGAGGAAGTGGTGGGCACCGACAAGAAGGGCAATGCCGACGTGCGCACCGTGCTTCGTCTGCATCCGGCGCTGGCGCCCTACAAGGCGGCCATTCTGCCCCTGTCCAAGAAGCTCAGCCCCAAGGCCGAGGAGATCTATCGGGAGCTGCGCAAGGACTTCATGGTGGACTTTGACGACGCCGGTTCCATCGGCAAGCGCTACCGCCGGGAAGACGAGATCGGCACGCCGCTGTGCGTCACCGTGGACTTCCAGACCGTGGGCGACGAAAACACCCCTGCGGACAATTGCGTCACGGTTCGCGACCGGGACACCATGGAGCAGGTGCGTATCCCCATTGCCGAGCTGAAGAATTATATCGCGGAGAAGTGCGCATTCTGATTGCGCCGCTGACAGGCAAATAAAATGTGGCCGTCCCGGAAAATTCCCGGGGCGGCCTGTTCTGTATAAATGTTGCATTATGTTCACATTGCGGCAATGGGGAACTGCCCATTGCCTAAGACATTACTACAGCCTAGGGATTTCTTTCATTCACATCCCTACGGGCTGCGCCTGAAAGAAATGGGAATCTCCCACGGCCTAAAAAGTGTCCGCCGGACACTTTTTCCCCGGCTGCGCCGGGTCGGCCTTTCGATTCCCGGACGGGGAATCATGCAAAAATCCCGGTGCGAAAGAGCGGGGGTCATAAGAAAGTAATATCGTATTCCTCAGGAACGGCATGGCTTCGGTCATGCCGTTTCCTCTTTCATCAGCTCATTCAG
>ENA-OROM01000866-OROM01000866.1-human-gut-metagenome-genome-assembly--contig:-NODE-866-length-33695-cov-6.066379_pt1 | contig 33695 bp, 37 predicted proteins | sample MGYA00242129_ERZ509050 | MGnify/ENA primary metagenome ERZ509050 (study PRJEB26280, sample SAMEA2338701) | human gut metagenome | biome: human gut; feature: human-associated habitat; material: faeces...
ATCCATAATGGGAAGATATGCTGAGAAAATAGATAGCTATTTCTCAAAAAGAGGAATTGATGTCTATGGAAATAAGCCGGTCTCTCGCCGCATATATATGGGTAATAATAACGGATAATTGATTATGAACAATAGTGAATCTAAAAGCAGAAAAGGTAAAGGAGGAAGAAAGCCCAAGTTTGACTATACAAGCGAGGACTTTCTTTCTCTCGTGGAATCGTATGCCAAGAAGGGATTCACTGACAAGGAAATAGCTTTCGCTATTGGAATTTCACCCGAAACTTTTTGCATCAAGAAGAATGAATATTCGCAATTATCTCAAGTATTAGCGCGTGGGCGTGCGCTCGTAACATCCACAGTACGGGCTAAGTTCCTTGCTATGGCTCTTGGTGGTATCAAGACAAAAAGTACTGTAGTTAGGAAACTGAAAGACATGGAAGGTAATCTGACCGGTGAAGAAGAATTGCAAGTCAGCGAAAGTGAGCTGGCTCCGAATCTGCAAGCGATGTCCGTTTGGTTGTACCACCATGATGAAGATTGGAGAAAAGTTGAACGCAAACAGGATGAAGATGCCGACATCCCTACCGATATTGACCACGGTATTTCTATTGATTCTTGGATTAAAGACAAACTGAAATGATAGTACCCCAAGAAAATTACCATCCATTATACGAGGATAAGGAAAAATTCATCATCCTTATCACTGGGGGACGTGGCTCCGGCAAGTCCTTCAATGCTTCCACCTTCATCGAACGATTGACCTTTGAAATGACGGAAGCCGAGAAGATTGTTCATCAGATTCTCTACACCCGCTACACGATGGTTTCCGCTGGTATGTCTATCATCCCCGAAATGATGGAGAAGATTGACCTAGACGGAACAACAAAGTATTTCAAGACCACCAAGACGGATATAGTCAACAAAATGACTAAGAGCCGTATCATGTTCCGAGGTATCAAAACTTCATCAGGAAACCAAACAGCGAAACTAAAATCCATCCAGGGTATCACTACTTTCGTCTGCGATGAAGCGGAAGAGTGGACAAATGAAGAAGAATTCGACAAGATAATGCTCTCTATCCGTAAGAAAGGGATTCAGAACCGGATTATCATTATAATGAATCCGTGCGATTCCAATCACTTCATCTACCAGAAGTATATTGAGAAAACTCACAAGCTTGTGGAGATTGACGGTGTACAGGTACAGATTTCCACTCATCCGAATGTACTTCATATCCATACTACGTATTTTGATAACTTGGAGAATCTTTCACCTGAGTTCTTGAAAGAAGTGGGGGATATGAAGGTAAACAACCCTGAAAAATATGCTCATGTGGTTATCGGTCAGTGGGCTGACGTGGCGGAAGGTGCGGTATTCAAGAAGTGGGGTATTGTGAAGGAGTTCCCACGGGAATGCAAAAAGGTAGGAATAGGGCAGGACTTTGGATTTACTAATGATCCTTCCGCTGCTGTAAGATGTGGCATCATTGATAACCGTTTGTATGTTGATGAACTTTTCTATGAAACGGATATGCTTTCGTCGGCTATTGCCAACAGATTAAAACCTTTCTCTATGAAAGTTTTTGCCGATTCGCAAGACCCTCGATTGATTCAAGAGATAAAGAACAGAGGCGTGAATATCTATCCGGTAGATAAGTTTCCCGGCTCAATCAAAGCGGGTATTGATAAGATTAAAGACATGGAGTTCTTTGTAACAGAACGCTCTTACAATCTTATTACTGAACTTCGGAAATATGTTTGGGACAAAGATAAGGATGGAAACTACATCAATGAGCCAGTAGATGAATATAATCATTTGATGGATGCCATTAGATATTATGTATTGGGTTGTTTGCTTGGACGCATTTTGAAGCCGAAAGATTTAACTGGAATATTCACACACTAAAAATATAAGCTATGCCATTGAGTTTAGAAGAAATATTAGCCCTATTAGACATTGGGCAGAAAATAAGTTACCTGAAGAAAGGTAGAAAGACCGAACTTCCCGACCGTTGTAAATTGTGGGACGATTGGAATCCAGAACGCCATGAAATCATGGTGGATAAAGAAAAGTACCCGGACAGAAAGGTTCTTGAAAAGGAAGCGGAAAAGGTCTTCGATGAAAAGACAGGCAAGACCTACGAAATCGAAGCGAAATACAAGACCGAACCAGTGAACCGTATCTCCATTCCTTTGGAGCAAGATATAGTGAACATTCAAACAGCTTTTACGGTCGGCACAGAACCGTCTATGGATTGTACTCCGACCGACGATGACGAAAAGAAACTGTTGGATGCGGTCAAAGCTGTATTCAAGTCCAATAAAATCAAATACCAGAATAAGAAGATAGTTCGTGCCTGGTTATCCGAGCAGGAAGTAGCGGAATATTGGTACGTAACCGATGATGATTCGTTCTGGGCGAAGTTCTGGAAGAAAGTTAAGACTACATTCGGAGGCAAGGTAAAACCTACCAAGAAGCTGAAAAGCGTATTATGGTCTCCGTTCCGTGGGGATAAGCTTTATCCGTTCTTCAATGATGAAGGTAAGATGATTGCTTTCTCACGTGAGTACAAGAAGAAGCTCATGGATGATTCGGAGATAACTTGCTTTATGACTATCACCGATAAGATGGTCTATCAGTGGGATTTGGCTAAGGGGTATGAGGAAAGAACTTCATTCGCTCATGGCTTCCCTAAGTTACCGGTTCTCTACGCTTATCGTCCTGAACCTTATTGCAAGAAGATAAAGACCTTCCGGGTCCGGTTGGAGAAGCTGTTATCTAACTACGCTGATTGTATCGACTATCATTTTTTCCCTTTGCTGAAACTGATTGGCGATGTAGAAGGCTTCATGGGTAAGATTAAGGATAGGATGGTTAAACTCACAGGGGAAGGTGCAGATGCCCAATATCTGACGTGGAATCAAGCAAATGATACCGTAAAATTTGAGGTAGAAACCCTCTTTGAGAAAGCATATTCTATGACGAATACACCACAAATCAGTTTTGAAAAGTTGAGCGGTGCTGGAAATGCCTTGTCCGGAGTGGCTTTCGATTACGTGTTTCTTTCGACACATTTGCAAGTTCAAAATCATGCCGAGGTGATAGGTGAGTTCTTGCAAAGGCGTGTGAACTTCATAGTCTCTGCTTTAGGCTCTATAAATCCATCTGAATTTAACAAAGCATCTGAAACGATAGATATTAGTACAGAGGTTGTTCCGTATCGCCTTGATAATTTAGAAGATAAAGTCAATGTAGCTGTAAAGGCTGTGTCAGGTGGTGTATGGTCGCAACGACATGGGGTAATGTTTGCTGGAAATATTGACCGCATCGAAGAAGAAATTGCAGAGATAAAAGAAGAACAAGAAGAAAAAAGAAACGCTGAAATGCAGAAACAAAGCATAAAGAAAGGGGAGTGAAATCACTCCTCTTTGTATCTCCATTGATAGCCCTTGTGCTTCTCTATTTTCCCATTACAACACATTGAAATGCCCGAAAAATGAGCGCCTGTCGCGCGTGCTGCTTCGTTAAGACTATCAAATGAATTTATAATTTTACCGTCTTTCAATTGTATAACAGCTCGTGAATTATGGTGGTTTTTACCAGTTTTTTGCTTTCTACCAAGAACTCTATATGCGTGTAGAAGGTTCTCACCATCAGTAACCCATTCAAGATTGGCAACGCAATTATTGGTTTTATCACCGTCTATGTGATTTACTTGTGGCAGGTTTTGCGGATTAGGTATAAAAGCATTTGCAACCAAGCGATGAACCTTGAATATATTCTTTCTGCACCATACATTCAAATACCCCTTTTTACTTTTGATTGGCGTTAAAATACGCCCATTTCTAAACCAATACCCTTTGCCGTTCCAGCATTTCTTTGGCAAGGATTTTACCCTACCTAAATTTGATACTTGGTAATCGTTTTCGTACCCTTCAATGTCTTTCCAAATTTCATCCATAATTATTTAATTTAAAAGTGAATAAAGACCGCCCCTAAGATGGTTCGGACGGCCTTTGATAATCGTGTGTTTATGTCAAAGCATCATATATCACATTCAACTTCTCAAAGAATGCCGGTTCAGCATCTTTACTCATTTTCGCTCTCATAAAATCCCTGCATGCCCGAACAATCTTCATAAACAAAACCTTTTCAATAGGTTTATACGTTCTTATATCGTTAATACCCAATTCCGGTGTTTTGACTCTTGGTATATAATTATTAATAATTTGATAGTGCTTATCATCCAATACCTTACCATTGGGCTTAATGCCATTGAAATAGTATTTATTCTTTATACCTGTTACCAAATCATTCATTAGTAGAGATTGAAAACGAAACTCTTTTTCAGCGTAATAACCATACTTGCTTTTATCGCAATATATTCTTGCTGCCGAAACAAGTTTTAAAAACACTACTTCTTCAAACGGCATATAAGGCTGAAACTCTCTGCATAGTGCGGATAACTGAACATGTTGCTTAAAACCCAATTCTTCAAAATACATTCGTGTTGCCATAACCTTATCTATTAAATGATTCGACAATTTCCTTATACTCATTTGTTCTCTCAAACCGGTTTAAGTCTTTCACCCGGTCAGCACCGAAAGAAACTTCGCCAGTGCTGAACTGATAGATATAGATACGTCTATTCTGGTAAATATGCAGATATACGCTTACCTTGTTATTTGTTGATGGTAGAGTTTTCATAACGTTAGATTTATGCGATTGATAATAAATTAGCTTTTTTAAAAGAGCGGTATTCGCCCTTCTCTGTATCGAAATAGGTAAACAAGGTTTCGTTTGCCTTTTTACCTGTACCTTTCGTTTCTGGAATCAGTTTTTCAGATAGCGTGCCAAACGCCTCACGAGTTGATCCGTCAACTTTGCGAAAGTAGAACCGGACAATGCCGGCTTTCATTTTTGCTTTCAGTTTAATCACTGACCAAGCGACCTTCATAGCCTCGCTCATTGAGTAACCGTTCTTTCTGACGAACTGCCATGCAAGCAGCATGATTGATTTAAGTGTTTCTTTCGTTTTCATAATCGTTTATGTATTTTAATTGTTAGTCTGTTTCAAGCTATGTACATCCAGTATTCACGAATATAGATTTCTGCCTCTGCTTTATAATCCACATTGTAGACCTTACAGGCTTCTGCTTCACTCATGCTTTCAAGTGAAGTGAGTTCGTTGTTCATGTTGTCGATGTTTGTCATAGCTGTAATGCTTTATTGATTGTTTGATGATGCAAATGTAATATCATCATTTTACATAAGCAAGAAAAAGAAGTATTATAATAATACATTTAACATTATTTAGTAATACTATCGTTTTACATCACAGTAATAAATGTAACTTTGTGAAAAATAATAGCACATTTATATGATAGACAAACTGATTATCAAAGAAACCATGAAGAAATATGGTACTTCAGTCAATGAGGTGGCTGAAAAGATGAACATTACTCGTGTTACGTTAAGTACACATATCAATGGGAATCCTTCAACAGAAATTCTTTTAAGAATTGCAGATGCGATAGGCTGCGATGTCACCGAACTGTTTGCTTCCAAGCCGGCCGATCCCAACACGATCACCTGCCCGAAGTGTGGAACGAGGTTTAAGATGGAGGAGTAAGGTATGGACTATTTTTTACTATTGAGTATTATATCAGGTTTAATCACTATTATAAGTTATTTTCTACCTATCAAGTGGAGAACAAATAAAATGGGTCTTGCTATATTGTTTGGTGGAATTGTATTTATAAGTGGATGGATAACACATTTGAACAGTAAATTGGAGAGAGTGAAAAATGTTCAAAAATCCGCAATGGAGTTAGTTAATAGATTTGATATGGAATTCACAAACAAAGGATTCATTCAGGCAGGAATCTCTTTCATGGAAGAGAACAAAGATTTATATCCAGATTCTTACCAGCGAGCTATTCAAATAAAAGAAGACTTGAAAGACAAATGGTTTTCCGGTGATGTTGTTGACGCTTCTTATGAAATGAAAGGCCTCATATATGGTATCGCTATTTTAAACAAAGACAAGAAATAACATGGGAACAACGAAATACGACACAATAATCAATTTCTTTTTAGATCATTGGATTACGGCCTTTATTGTGTTTATGATTGTAATAGTTATGGCTGTTCCTCAATTCAGAGATGGAATAAAAGTAATATATGATTTGATTTTTAATAGAAACAAAGAGAGGAAAGCTATTGGTGATAAAATAGATACTCAATTACTTCGCTTGCTTATAAAAGCAGATGAAGCAATAAGAAAAGAAAATCAAGATTACTATTTGCATGGTTGCGGCTCTGCATTCAATGATGTATATGCTTTATCTGAGTATTTGGTTAATTTCAAAGTTAGGTATCAAAAAGATAAAGATGCCAAAGTTATTATAGGTGCTAATGATGACCTTTCTAACTTAGATAAGGCAAGTGAATATTATAACGGGTTTGAGGAACCGCATTATTATGAGGTTATAGGGAAAGTACACAAAAGTATTCAACGTCTTTTAGAAAAACGGCTACCTAAATAAGCCGATCGCATCGACGAAGAGCTGAAAGAGATTGAAGAAGAGCAAGCTGCAAAGACGAAAATCGAAAGAATAGAACAAAAATAGGTGGCTTAGTTAGAAAAATTACGAGGTTTATAAATTCGTGTATTTAAAAATAGAACATTTTAATCATTTTAGTCATGGGAAAGAAGAAGCCTAAGAAGAAAGGCGGTAAAGGCTGCTGATCAGGATAGCGGTTGCTCCGGAGGGGTAGCCGCTATTTTTTTAATATTCATAGTAAAATAATGAATACTATGTTTGTTTGTATTCGTAATATTACTATATTTGTATTGTAATTAAGTCCAAAGCGTTATGAGTTACAAATCAGTTAAAGACGTTGTAACTATGTTGCAAGAAAACGGTTTTGTTCTAAAGAGTCAGAAAGGTAGTCACATGAAGTTTGAGAAAGACGGCAAAGTGGTTATTGTACCGAATCATAACAGCAAAGGCGTTGAGAAAGGCACTTATTACAGCATTTTGAGACAAGCGGGGCTAAAGTAGCCCCCTTGTTCTCTTAATTAAAAAAGGAGGTAATATGAAAACAGTAGAAGTTATTGTAGAACACGCAGGAAAGAACCTAAGTGCTTATATTGAAGATGCTCCTGTCATTACAGTTGGTAATGACATGAAGGAGTTGGAGGATAATATGAAGGAGGCGATCGAGTTATATTTGGAAGATAACGATAGTCCCTGCGAAGTGTTATCTGGGGAGTTTGAGTTGAAGTTTAAGATCGATGCTGCCACTTTTATTAATTACTACAGCAGCATCTTCACGAAAGCGGCATTAAGCCGGATAACCGGCATCAATGAACGTCAGTTGTGGCATTATGCTGCCGGAGTGCATAAACCCCGCAAACAACAACTGGAGAAGATTCAGAAAGGTATTCAGTCTTTGAGTAAGGAATTGTCGGTTATAAATTTATTGTGATAATGGAAAATACAGAAATTGTTTTAAATTTTCCTGTACATAAATTGAATAGTGAAATAACAGAGAAAATTTCAAAAATTCGATCATCGCAAATTCCAGAACAAATTCAAAAAGGATTGCAAAATGAAATTATGTGGGTTGATCTCTTAGGGAAGATTACTACGGTCGCTGAGTTAGATTCTCTTAATAGAGTCAAGTTATCTTCTGCATATTGCCAGTTCTTATGGATCATATGTGATATAGCAATTAAAACTTATGATGCTAATGTTTTAGAATTGGAATTGGCAAAAGAAACAGAGGAAATAAAAGACGCTTTAATTAAAATGGTAAAACTGTCTCAAAAAAGAACAAAAGAAATTGATGTGTTAAACGAAATTATAGATCATCAGGCTGTTTTTGAGAAGGCTTTTTCTGAATTTGGACTAGCAGAACAATTGATAACAACTAAATTCACAAAGGAGGATGTTTGCCGTTTTAATTGTTTGGATATGACCAGTGATTATGGAAGTAAAACTAATTCAGTCTATTGTTATGGTATAATTTTTATTCTTTTGCATGAATTAGCTCATTTCCGATTTGGGCATATTTGTCCTACTAAAGAAGATGAGAAAGATGCAGATAGTTTGGCCTTTTGGGATATTTATTATGACGTTCTAGATACAGATAAGATTACTGCGACTCTTGGGGTTATTTCAGCTCTTTTTTCATTACTGTTTTTTTCAAAGGATTTAAATGGAGATGAACAACATCCTGACGAAGACAAAAGAGTATTTGAAATATTTGACATAGTGCGAGACGATTGTGCTAATTACGCAGGATTGATAGTACAATTTTTTAAACTATGGGCTTTCTATTGGAATATAAAAGATTTTCCTTCTATGTCAGAAACATATGAACAAACCTTAGATGATATTAAGAATTGGCTTGAAAAAAAGAAAAAATAAAATCGTTAGGCGTGATTCCTACCCGGTTTCACGCCTTTTTATATATATTCAGCACATTGCCTCTTAATGTGCTTTTCTTCTCCCTTCAAAATTTCCCCTTCTATTCCCATCCATTTACTTTTATGCTGATTTTACGACAATAGCTCTATTGTCATGTATTCCGTATTCTGAAATTTCTTATCTATACATAACCTATCTACTTTTATACCAAAGATTTTAAACGAAAATTCATACGGTATGAAAGAAAAGATTTTAGCATTACTCAAAACCAAATTCCCTGGGGTTGATGAAGCTACTTTAAGCCGGATCGCTGAAAAGAAAGCGGTCGGTGTTACGGACGAAAGCCAATTACAGACAATCGCGGATGGAGTAGGCTTTCAGGACGTGTTAAATTCCTATGGTGATTTCCGGGCTAATACAGCCGTTACTTCCGCAGTATCCAACTACGAGAAGAAACACGGTTTGAAGGACGGTAAACCAATTGAAATCGAGAAACCGGTAGAAAAGCCTGTTGAGAAACCTACTGATGATATGGCAACTATCATCGCCAATGCAGTGAGTGCAGCCGTTAAGCCGCTTTCGGACAAACTTACTCAGTTTGAGACAGAGAAAGCGCAGGTTACCCGTCAAGAGCAGGTTTTGGCAAAGGCAAAGGAGTACGGTATTCCCGAAACATTCGCAAAGCGTTATGCAATTCCTGAAGATGCAGATTTAGATACTTATTTCAAGGATGCAAAGCAGGAACTTGCTAATGTCGGCTTTAGCGGTGTTACCCCTCCCGAATCAGCGGAAACGAAGATTGAGAAAGAAGCTGAATCTATCGCCAAGATGATTAATGAGGAAACAAAAAAAGATGTTGAACAAAACAAAAATTAATTATGTCAGCAGGATTTAAGTATGACTTGGTTCCACCTGTCGAGCAAGAGGAACGCTACGATGTCCAAACGGGTATTCGCAGACGTGGACCTTATAAGCTCGATACAACGAACTTGGCGGTAGGCACTATCCTCCCGTCTTTTATTCCGGTCTATGCAGATTTGAAAAACAAGTTTGCCCATACGGTGAGAAATATAAGAGTTGCCGAAGCCTATGCTTCCGGCACAAGTATTAAAATCGCAAAGACTCCGTTAGCCTATGTTGGTATGTTTATCGGAAATGGCTCTAAAGGGGCTAAAGTGACCGCTATCGACAAGTCTAACGAAAAATACGATGTATTGACTATTGAAGCTGCTTTCGGTGAGAATGTCGCAAAGGATGCTGTACTTTTTGAAGCGGCCGCAGTAGACGGTACAAAACAAAAGTATGTCGCTAACTCCGCCCTCTATGAAAGAACAAAAGTAGATGACGGTATCGTTTTGGTCGCGTTGCTTCGTACAGCCGCAGAGATTGAGCCTTCTAAATTGGCTATTCCATTCTCCGAGAATGACAAGGCGAATTTGAAAGGTTGGTTTGAATTTAACGAATAAGGAGGTGGGATATGTTTTTGACTATTGAAACTTTATTTAGTGATGCTGGCATTGTAAGTGCTATCATCAACCGCGTTAACCAAACGCGCAAAGATACTATCTATTGGCAACAGTATCTTACTTTCCGCAGGGTTACTACTCGTGTGTTTAAGGATTACATCGGTAATGTTACCGGGGTAATGGCTGGTTCTATCAATTCTCGTTTCGGAGAGAAACCTATCCGTGAACGTAGGAATATCGGTTCTGGATACGGTGAGATTGCCTATTTGGGTGATGCTTATCAGATGTCCATTGACCGTCTTTCTGAATTACAGGATTTGATTGACAAGTTCAACCAAGCTAAGAGTTCCGACCAAATGGCGGCTTTGAATGAGATTGTAAACTTCGTTTCAGACGATTATCGACAGATTACTCTTGCCGCCCATAAGCGTATGGATATTGTGTTGGGTGCTTTGCTTATGACAGCCGAAGCCACTGTTTACAACAAGGATACCGCTGTTTCTTCCGGACAGACCAATAACAAGTTACTGGAGATCAGTCTTCCGTTCAACATTATTAAGTCAGCAAAGGCTGATGTAATTGTCGATTCGAAGAATAAGTTTATCTCTTACTTGAGAGAAGAATTACACAAGTTGGCTCCCGACTACGGTGTATATCAGAAGATGATAATGACACGTGCGACTTTCAACAAACACGTGCTCGGTTCTTCTGAATTTGGCGAGCAGTACAAGATGATTCTCGGAACAAACGAGATGAAATTGAGTACTGGTTTGGTTTCTTCTGCTTTGGCTTCTGAAGTATTTACCGGCATTGGGCTTCCGCGTATCGAAATCAAGGAAGATTATGTAAAAGATCAGACGGGTAAGAATGTACAGATTTATGCGGATAACCGTATTACTCTGTTACCTTCCGACCAAATTGGATATATGCGCCACCATACTCCATATGAATCTACCGATCCCGTACAAGGACGTACTTATGTCCCGGCAGATGGTCAGATGCTTATTTCCAACTACCGTGACAAGAATGGTCGTTACATGGAATACACGGCAGAGTGGATTCCTCAGATTACCAACCCGAACTTGATTACTAATTTCGACTTAACCGAGATTGCATCAATTCAATCAGCATAAGGAGGAAGCTATGAAAGTAAAGGTTATATCTGTTTTCCGTGACAAGTTTACAGGGAAGTATTATACTCCCGGTGAAGTGATTGAAGTCAGTGAGGAATCCCGTGTGCTGGATATGGAGAGCCGCAGACTTGCCGAGCGGGTTGAAGCGAAAACCACTGAAGTGAAAGCACCAGAAGAAAAGAAAGAGGTGAAAATCTCCCTCTTTGAAAAGGAGTTTGAGAAAAAGGCTTTGGTTGATGCTTTGAAAGCCATCGGCATACAGGCATCCGGTAACATGAAAGAGGAAACTCTTTTGGCTAAGGTTGCAGAATTGGATGAAGAAACAACTGCCAAACTGAAAGAAGCATTAAACGCATGACAGTAAATGAATACATATCACAGAAGTTTCAGACTTTCGGCATTCAGTTGTCGGAGGCTGACCTTTTGGATATGTGTCTTGCCTCGAAGATAAGCGGAGAGGATGAGATGAGCGAGGATTGCCAAACGCGGGTGTCGGTGGCGATTGCGAAGTTCATCCCCTCTCTTTTACTTCGTGCTACCTCAATCAGTGAAAGCGGTTTTTCTATGTCTTGGAATATCGAAGGGATTAAACAGTACTATTCTTTCCTCTGTAAACAATACGGACTAAAGGATGAACTGAGTAACAAACCTAAAGTTTCTTTCTGGTGATGATATTCGCTCCACACATATTACAGGTTAAAGTGACTAAGCCGATGGATAAGGATGATTTCGGTCGACCGATTCCCGGTACCGGTGGTGAAAGCTGGCAGGAGGTATGTAAATGTCGTTGTGATGATGTGAGTGCGGAAAAGAAAGTTTCCATCAATGGTGTTCTGTATGATTTCAAATATAAGGTAGTCTTTGACAAGCCGACAAAGGTTGAAGCAGGAGTAGAAGTCCGTTGTTTGAATCTTGATGGAAGCATAAGAGGGGAGGGGATTGCTAAAAGTCCTTTGGAGACAAACTATTTTTCCTACAGAGTAATATGGTTGGAATAGATGCAGACTTTTCGGATGTTGACCAGTTCTTTGAGGACGGAACAAGCGAAGTTGTTGCTGGTATGAAAGAAGAGGGAGAGTCATTTGTTGAAGATGCAAAAGCTACCGGGAGCTATCAAGACCACACAAAACATTTGAGAGAATCGAATGATTATGAGGTTGACGAAGATGGCTTGACTCTGAAAAACGAAGCTGATTATGCTTCATTCGTGGAATCCAAAGGTTTTGAAGTTGCAGGAAGTGCAGCGTTAAGAACATTAGAACGATGTAAAAGAAGATTTGAACGATGATAGTAACTACCGACATAGGAAACATTCTCTACCGGGATTGCAAGGCTTTCGGGATAGACATAGTACCGGACGGTGAAACGCTGACGGGTGAATTGAAGTCTGAAAGGATTGCTATCCACGCAAAGAAGCAACAGCCGGGAACTTATTGGAAGAAGTCTTTTGCGGAAGTGAATCTTTGCGTTCCTGATTTAGGAGAAAACTCCGCTAATTCCATTCGTTTGGGTGAACTCGAACGAAGAGCCAACAAGCTGTTTGATGATGTAGTAAGTACCTATGACGGCACAACCTATCGTTACTCGATTGATTCAATTGGCACAGAAGTGGACACGGATTTAAAGTGTCATTATGTGAATGTGAGAATTTTGTTTGAAGTATTAAACGTAAAATGAGAAAATATGAAACCATTTATTGGAATTAAAAAGATTTGGTACGGTGCGGTTATAACTGCTGCCGTTACACCTGCTTCCTTAAAAACGTGGTTAGGAACTGCCACAGAAGTGAAGAACTCCCATCAGGACACTTGGGGATACACAGAAGATGACCCGACTACGACTGATTACATCAATGAGTTGACCGGAAAGGTTTACTACAAGGACGTTACCGCTAAAGGTGCAAGAACTATGGCATTTACTATGGGAGAATATTCCTTTGAAGACAAGAAGGAGTTGCAAGGCGGTGAGCTTGTAAAAGACGGTCAGGCTGTTGTTGGCTGGCATGAACCGGATGTCGCAGAGGTTATCAACAAGGCGATTGTCGGTCAGACTAAAACCGGTAATTACATTGTGTTTACCAATGCCTCTATAATCGGTAAAGGTAACTTCGTTGAGAAGAATATCGGACTGGGTGTTTCTGCTGTCGCAATGGAAAATCCAACTGCTAGTGTAGCTGGTGAGTACTGGCTTGATGGTGAAAAAGTGGATGCTCCTGCAGCATAAATTTAAGGTGAAAAATAATGTTTTCAGGATGGCGGTGGGTGATTGCTCACCGCTTTTTTAATTTCAATACATGGAAAAAGCTTCAAAAATAGTAAGTGCAGCCGTTTTAGGAAAAGACTTTGAAACGGTGTTTGTGAATGGTAAAGCCTACGTAATCCATCCTCCAACTATTCATAAGATAGCCGGTGCCGGATATTACCTCTCCGATTTGAAAGATGGGATTACGGTAATGGATATGCTTCGATCATTAAAGGATGTTGATACGGCTTCTCGCGCGCTCTCGTGGCTCATACAAGGCGATGAAACTCTGCATGAAGAATTGTCTCATGGAACATTCGATGAAGTGATAGAGGCTTTAGCAACAGGTCTTTCAATGATTTCTGCTGAAAATTTTTACAAGCTGTCAGTTTTAGCCAAGAACGTTGCTCTACTGACAGCAAAGCAACGGTCGTAGGAAACAACTGTTTACTGGGACAGATAGCAACGTTCATGGAAAATCTGCATCTGTCTTATGATGAAGTCGTGTACAAGATACCATATAGAAACATGGTTATTATGCAAAAGGACAAGCTCCATACTGTGTACGGAGAAGTTATGGAGGAAGTATCAGAAGAAGAATATTTTAAAATGAAAGGTAAGAATCCATTAAAGTAACAGGAAATGGCGAAATTGTCAGAGAATTATATATATTTGTTTAACTTTTAAAAATTAAAGCTGAGTTAGAAGAAGAAAAACTAAATCAGGTTGGGAAATAGCCCGACAAGCTTCACGTCTTGCGGATAGACGTTATGGAAGTGATGCAAGTAATCCTAATAATCTAGTGAATCGTATTCAAGGTCGGTACTTGGGAAACTTCAATAGAGCAGGTACAAGTTGGAATAAGCAGGTTTCTCGTAGGACTTATATGGGAAATGCTAATGGGTAAAGAAAAAGCCGGAGGAATCCGGCTTTTATAACGCTAATAGAATTAGTATTCGGATAAAAAAGTATATGGAAATTAAAATTCCTACACCTATAGTTGATTTTGTAATCCAATTATGTTCAAAAATATCCCATTGATACATGCCACCATCCGCCCATTGATGCGCTACTTTCTTTGCCATCCAATAGCCGATTCCGATTAATGTCATACCGATGCCTAAGCCCAAGACATATCTTCGTTCAATGAATTGTATATCAAATATCATAGAAGAGCCTGAAAGTAATATTCCACATAATAAAACAAGTTTCCACCAATAATCTATTTTTAGCAGATTTCCCCAATCCATATTTTATTCCTCCATCTTAATTACTTAATTTTCTTATTCAGATAATTGATAAATGCACTGCAAGATACGAGCATAAATAGAGCTTCTTCAGCTTTGGGGGCATTAGTATCATCCATCAAAGCATGACGAATACCTGTATCTGGTTGGTTGGTGTAAGCATATAACTTTTCAAAAGCTATTTTTAATAGTTTAGGGATAATGATTCCATTACTTTCTAAATGATTAAGTGCTTTTCCTAAAGTGTCCTCACTTGTCTTTTCTCTGCAAAATGCTTCTACTGCTGAGATTGATTCCTTGATGGAGTTGCGATAATCTCCATTCGGACGTTTAGAATATAGCTCTAAAGCTTTGTTTAGATGTGTCTTTATGCTATTTTGTGGTGAATTTAATGCTACTTCGATTTCTTCAATTTCCACTTTTGATGTGGTTTCAATTATTTCTCCATTATCTAATATACGGTATGCGAAATTTAGTTTTTCAAATTCTTCATTTAAATAAAATTTGATATAATCTGAATAATCATTATAATTGTTCCGTTTAAAATACTTTATACTCCACTCAATGTAGTTTAGCACATCGTACCAATATTCACAATTCTTGATAGTTTCAGTTGTAAAATGCCCTCCTCCATACCAGTTATAATTCAAATGAAAGTCATTGTGCCTTTTATGGAAATTGTCACACCAAATATAATTTTCCATTTCATATACAATATTTTTATCATTATTTTGAAGAACATCAAAACAACTTAATATTGCATTTTCTATTTCGGGAGTGATTTTCTCTCTAATAATTACGTCTGATGGTTTGGTATAACCATATCTTTCTGAAAACGAAGCCATAATCGTGTCTTTTTTATTTATAATTTTTCTGCCAACTTCTTAATATCATCCTTGCTCGAAACCTTGTGGATGGTTCCGTCTAATTCGATGTAGCCGTTTATGTTAGTCGGCTCCTCGAATAGTTCAGTGATTCTCACGTTTAAAGCACTGGCGATTCTCTCTAATGTGTCTTTGGTTGGATTCCCATTGATGGCTTTTGATAAGCCAACAGGGGATAATCCGATTCTCTCGGCTAACTCCTTTTGAGTCATTCCTGCTTGTTTGCAAATGTCTAATATCCTTAACTTCATAATTATACTTATAGTTTATTCTTTGCAAATATATAAAATTATAGTATTAGTTGCTATTGCTAGATGATAAATATACTATGTGTTTATTGAATTATAATTTATTAACATTGTAATATTGGTTTGCATTATAATTATAGTTATGTTTGTGGCGTGATAATAAAACTAAAAGTTTAACGAATTACATATATAGATTATGAAACGCTACAACTTATCTCAGATTATGAAAGATGCTCATCGCTTTTACAAAAGCAATTCAAGAATGGGTAGAACTTTTGGTGAATGTCTGAAGCTTGCTTGGACTTGGGCTAAAGATGAAGTTAAGTTTAAAGAAGAACGTGAAGCTAAAGCTAAGGCGATGTTAGCTAATCAGAAGCCCGTAGAACGTAATTCTTATAATGATAGTAAGATTACTTGGTCTGACTGCTACAATTCAAACAGCAGAGGTTATATGGGTTCACAATACTGTGGGGATTAAAAGATAGAAGTAAATAGAATACTAACACATAAATAGAAAAACTATGACAACAATCCAATTAAGAGAAAGTGATATGCGTAGGGCGGTAAATCTTAATCGTAAAAATGATTATGGTTTGGATAGTATACAGATGATGCGCATAATTAATGCTCATCAAAAAGGTAATGCTTACAAGCGTGCTTTGGTAGAGTTTCGTTTGACCGATATAAACTTTCATCGTGAAGTTGAAATGCTTATGAATGGCAAATATGACGAACTGAAAGCACAGGTTAAAGAATGGTAGAGTATAAACACATAAAATATAGCAATTATGAAAACAGAAGAATTTGCAGCCCAATTATTAAGCGTAACCAAAACAACGGTTTCGAACCACAATATGAATCCAATCGGCTTTGCTCACTGTAACAAGCCTAAACAAGAACAGCCAAAAGAGGATGTTCAACAGAAAGTAAACAGCTTATTGCCCGAACCTGCTATAGATGCCCTACTTGGTGCTTTCAGAGAATGGTTTGAATTTGAATCTACCCACTATACAACTGGCGGCTTTGGTTGTCAGAATGATTATGCTTTGAGAAAGAAAATTGAAGCTGTTAGAGAACTATACCCCAAAAGAAGATAGTACACGATTATCCAAAGGCAGCCCGCACGACTTTAAAGGCTGCTTTTTATTCAGAATATTATTAACTAATAAATGATAGATTATGAATCAATTAACAAAATCAAGTTCAAGCGAAGAAATAAAGATGTATTTCAATGCTATTTTAAAGTTAGCGAAAGCGAGTGAGAAATATCCGGTTAATCTGGATGAAGTATGGATGTTGGTGTATGGTAGAAAATCGGATGCTACCGATGCGCTACAACGTGATTTCGTTGAAAATGACGATTATCAGGTTTTACGGCAAAATCCGCAAAACCCTCAAGGTGGCAGACCGACAAACGAATATCGCCTGACAGTATCATGTCTTGAATATTTCATCGTAAAAAAGGTACGCTCTGTTTTTGAAGTGTATCGCAAAGTCTTTCATAAAGCACCTGAAATGGCAAAACAATTAAAGCAAGCAACCATCAAAGATAAGATTGTAGTGGCGGATTGGCTAACTGGTTTTCTTAATCTGAACGAGAGTAGTAAACTCGCTTTAGCTAAAACTATCGCAGAACCTTTAGGGCTTCCTACACCCGATTATACACCATCAAAAGGTATTCTGAAATCTGCTGGTGAACTTCTGAAAGAGAATGAATGTCCAATCAGTGCACAGGCTTTCAATCAGAAGATGATAGAAAAAGGCTATATGGTAGAGCTTACCCGTCCGTCAAGTAAAGGCGGTGTGAAGAAATTCAAGTCAATAATAGGTGACGGGTTGAATTTTGGCGAAAACCAAGTAAATCCCAACAATCCTAAAAGTACGCAGCCGCTTTATTATGAAGATAAATTTATAGAACTTCTTATTTTATTGCAATTAAAACAAATAGCATGAATAATATGTGTACTTCGTAAAGTCGAGGTACACTATTTATGTTTTAATTATCTTAGATTGGTATATTTGTGTCAATATGTAAAATAAATAATCGATGAAAAAGTATTATGTATATATTTGGTTTTTGGTAGATACAAATGAAGTTTTCTATGTTGGAAAAGGCTCTGGAAATCGAGTTACAAGTATGAAAGATCGAAATCGACATTTTCGCAACATTCGCAAAAAGTGTAAGTGTGACTATAAAATAGTCGAATACTTTGATAATGAAGATGAAGCCTATGATTTTGAGTTGAAATTAGGAATAGAATATAAATCAAAAGGTCAAGCATGGTGTTGTTATGTTCTTGGCAAAACTGATAAGTTTCTTTCCTATGAGACGAAAAAGAAAATCTCAAAAACACTCAAAGGTAACACTCCTTGGAACAAAGGATATAAAATGTCCTTAGAACAAAGGATGAAATTGAGCAAAATAAAAAAAGGTTTATCTCAGAGTGAAGAAACAAAGAAGCGTAGAAGTTTATCTTTAATTGGGCATAAAGTATCAAAAGATACAAGAACGAAAATATCACTATCTCGTATTGGCAAAAAGAATCCAATGTTTGGAAAAAAACAAAGTGAAGATACCGTTAAAAAGCGTATAGCGAAAATAGTAGGTCACGAAGTATCAGAAGGTACAAAAAGAAAGATTGGACTTTCAAACGGTAAACGTGTTGCCATGATTGACCCATATACAAATAAAATACTTAAGGTTTATGATAGTGCATCAGAAGCTGCAAGGCATAATTGTCTGAATCATAGTAAAATTTCAAGGGTTTGTAGAGGTAAGAGGAAGACAACCGGTGGATTGATGTGGAAATATGTTGTATTATTATTGGTCTTTTACGTATTTATAAGAGTAAACAGAGGGTGAGAAATCACCCTTTGTTTGTTACTATAATTGTAATATCTCTACCATTGTTGTCCAAACATTTGCGTGAAATAAGCACAACTCGGATAGATGGAGTTTCCCATTTGTAAAAATCACTCAAACAGTCATCTTTACTTGTTGCGGATGTATTGGCATCTGATTTAGAAGAAACATCGCTTCCTAAATTCTCGGATAATGAGTTTGTGTATTTATCGATTTTGTCTTTTAGTTTTACTAAATCCGTGTCTTGTTTATTTTCTTTTTCAAGATAGTTTAAGACATAAATGTAAGCTCCATCCTCTTCTTTGGGTGGTACTTTTGAACCGTAAATATCTTTTATAGCAGAGTCTATATTATGATTTGTAGAGCATCCACATAGCAGAGCAATACATAGTATTAGAAATGTTATTTTATTCATGTATTCACTTGTTTTTCGCAAAACTACCTAAAAATACACTATCTGCAAATTATTTCACGACAATCTTTTAAATGTCGTGCTTTTGCAATCTTGAAAATAGCAAAATAAGCCTCCAGTATCTACCTTCACATTTATTTTCTCACAATCGGGCTGTTGTGATGTATTCGTTGATAAAAACGTTTATGAAGGCTTGCGCATGTAGTAACTTAATCGAGTCAAATAGGAAATATGTAACCTTTCGTCTGTTGTCACGAATTTGATGAAAGGAAATACAAGAAAGATATAGATATACGGTAGTTTTGGATATTAAATAATTAAAAAGAGAATAAAATGGCTAAGCTTTATTTTCGCATTGGCGCAGATTTTGACAAAGTTATTAAACTGCGCGAAGAAATTGCAAAACTGAAAAACGAGTTGAAAAACATGGATGGTGCAGCATCGCCTGATACATTTAAAAAATTAAATGAACAGTTAGGGGAAAGTACCAAGAAAATGAATATCCTTATTTCTGATGCAGCCAAAGCCGGTGCAACTATGGAAAATGATTTCAAAAAGGGTATTTATGATGGTGAAAAAGCCGTTAATTCCCTATCCGAAGAAATCATCAAACAAAAAAACATCATACGTGAGACACAGAATGATGTTTCAATGCTTACGGAGCAATATAAGAAATTAGGAAAGTATGACCCTAAAAGACAATCTTTGTCGGATGAATTGAAGCGCGCAAAAGCAGCACTGGGAGAACAGAAATATGCTCTTGGTGAACTACAATCACAACAAGCTCTTGCAAGATTATCCACCAAAGCTTTAAAAGATGAATACGCTTTGTTCAAGGATGAAAGTAAGGCTGTTATAACTGTTAATGAGGGGGTAGGAGTTTCATTTAAGAAGACACTCGCTGCTATTGGTGGAATCGCAATACTGAAACAAGTTGCTTCAAATGTAGTTTCAACAGCTGGAATGTTTCAGAAGTATGAATCTGTGCTAACCAATGCTTTAAATGGTAGTTCTGAAAAAGCGAAATCGTATCTGTCTGACATAAATAGCTTTGCTGCAAAGACAAATTTTCAACTAAATGAGCTGACGGATGACTTTATAAAGTTTGTCAATCGTGGTGTAACTCCTTCGATAGATGCCATGAAGAAGATGGGAGATTTCACTAATACCGTAGCTAAACCATTCGATCAACTGACAGAAGCGATACTTGATATAAATAACTCAGAGCGTTGGAAAGAGTTCGGCGTTCGCGTCCAAACAGAAGGGGATAAGGTTAAACTCTCGTTCCGTGATATGACAGTTGAATGTGACAGAACGGTTGAATCTGTGATGAAAGCAGTTGAACAATTTGGTTCAATGAAAGGCGTAGAAGGTTCTACGGAAGCCATTTCAAAGACGATTGAAGGACAAATGTCAAACCTTGAAGATACAATAACTACTGCTTTGGCTGAGATAGGACTTGCTAATCAAGATTTGATTTCCGGAAGTATATCTGCTGCTGACACTGTAGTTAAGAACTACGATATTATAGGTAAGAGTGTGTTGGCTCTTATCGAAATTTACGGTGTTTATCGAGCTGGGCTATTGGTGAACTCCATTGTTGAACAAGGATTTACAAAGGCTATGTGGGGAAAGGTTGCAGCAACCAAAGCCGCTACTTTGGCTCAAGCTACTTACAACAAAATTTTAATGATGAATCCTTATGTATTGGCTGGTGCTGCCGTTGTTTCTTTAGGTATAGCTATGTGGACGTTAGCAGACAATACTACAGAGGCGGAGAAAGCACAAGAACGCTTTAACAAGAAGCAGGAAGAAGCCGCTAAACAAGAGCAAGAACATAAACAGAAAATAGACTCTCTTGTACAAAGTACTCGTGACATTGCTTTGTCTGATTTGCAGAGGGGGCAGAGTTTGGCTGAACTACGTAAGGCATACCCTAAAATATTTGCGCAATATGACATTGAAACAATAAAACTTGCAGATATTCTTAAATTGAAACGTCAAATAGCAGATGAAGATGCTAAACGTGTTGGTGAGAAAAAAGAAAAGGAACTTTCTGATCTTGAATCTGAAATCAAGTATTATGAGAATCTATTAAAAACATTATCTGGACAACAAGGTGTTGATGGATATGTGAAGAAACTGAAAGAACTTCGTGCTGATCGTGATGTCATGCTGCAAGAAAAAGGGAAAGGTATCTCTGAACAGTTCATTTCCAATCTTAAAGATGTTGATATTAGTGAGTTTGACCGCTACATCTCTGAGTTAGAAAAGCGTATCAAAGGAAAGGGTGAAAACGGTACTGTGAAATTCCGTTTACCTATTGATGTACAGGGCACTTTGTCCGATGAAGCAATCTATAATGTGAAAGACATAAAAACACTTATAGACACAGCAAAGTCTGCCAAGCAAACCCGAATTGATTCAGAGAAGAATAAAACCACTTACAAGCAAGATTACGAGGAAGCTAAGAAAGATTGGGAGGATGCCCAAAAAGACCTATCTGAAATAGAAAAGGATAAATCTAAGTTTACCTCAAAGCAATATGAAGAAGCTAAGAAACGGAAAGATACTGCTGAAAAGGCATATAAAGATTTGGGCGGTATTACAGGTAGTTCATTAAGCAAACAAGAGAATCAATCCGAAAAACTCCGCCAGCAAACGGAGAAATACAATCTTCTCCTTAACAAACAAGCATTAGAGCAACAACGTTTTGCCGAAGACTTACAAATGAAAGTCGATGAATCCCGAATCAAAGCAATGAATGAAGGCTCAAAGAAAACCATTGCCCAGATGGAACTCAACTTTGAGAAAGAGATGCAAGCTATTGATCGGCAAAAAGAGGATGCTTTACGTAAGAAAATAGAAGATGCCCGCTCTGCTTTTGAGTCTAATCCTAAAAACAAGGGAAAGTCGTTTGATGCTACCGGAATCGAATTGTCGGATGATGAGAACAAATACTTTGACGAGCTTTATAAAGCTGCCATCGCCAATAATGAAAAGGCATATTCCGAACTCGCAAACCAATATCTTTCATATACAGACCAACGTCTTGCAATAGAAAAGAAGTTCAATGATGATGTTGCTTTGTTGCAAGAAGCCCGTAAAAGAGCTGAAGCAAAAGGCGATACGGATGAGGTAGCAAAGATAGACCGCAGTATTGGTAAGCGTACAGAAACAAAGAATGAAGACGTTTTCAAACTCGATGCCGAACAATTCAAAAAAAGCATGAATTGGGAGCAAGTTTTTGGCAACCTAGATAAGGTTTCTACCGATACATTGAAAAAGTTGAAGTCCAATCTTAAAGACTTTATTTCAGCTCAAAAAGACCTTTCTCCCGAGAACCTGAAAGAGCTTGTCGATGCTATTGAGAGGATAGATGATAAAGTTTCAGAGCGTAACCCCTTCGAAGCGATGAGCACTTCTTTCAAGTCGCTAAAAACGGCCACCGATGCGGAACGCGAAGCGCAGGAAGCATACAACAAGGCTCTTAAAGAAGACACAGACGAAGAGAAGAAGAACGCTAAAGCCACCCTTGAAAGTGCTAAAAACAACAAGCAGAAAGCCCTGTCGGAGGCTACCACTGCATTGCATAAAGGCGTGGATGAAATCGGTCGGTATGTCGAAGCTGGCAATCAGGTTATCGGCATTATGGAAACACTTGGGGTAAAGACACCAGAATGGTTGGAGGGCGCGATGTCTGGCTTTGGTGAGATGCTGAACGGTCTTGAAAAGATGGATCTCACTAAGCCGATGTCGATTGTCACAGGTGGTTTGCAGACGATAAAAGGGGCATTAACGAGTGTAGTTTCTTTGGGCGGTCTTATTCCAGGATTCGGAGGTGCCGATTACTCCCGTTACAACAAGATGAAAGAAGAATATGACACCCTTGTTGATGTATGGGATACGCTTATTAGTAAAAAACAGCAGTATATTGATATATCCTATGGTGATGAAGCGCGCAAAGTCGGGCAAGAAACATTGGATCTACTGGATAAGAAGGCAAAAAGCAATGTTACACTTGGTCTAGAAAGGCTTAATGCCGGTGCAAGTATCGGCTCTCATTCTATTGGCGTTCGTCAGCGGAAGGGAATGTCTAAAGAGGGATGGGATGAACTTCGTAAGGCAGCGCAATCCATAGGGTTCGACTACAATTCGGTTGCCGATGGTCGTATGACCGGACTGTTTGACCTTACCGCCGATCAGTTATCCGAATTGCAGGATGAAGCTCCTACATTTTGGGCAAAATTGGACGGTGATGTTCAGGAATACCTTCAAAATGTCATTGACTGCAATACGGAGATAGAAAGCATGAAGGACAAACTGAACGAAACCATGACCGGTGTCTCTTTTGATTCTTTCTATGATAGTTTTATATCCACTCTTTCAGATATGGATAAGAGCAGCAAGGATATGGCGGATGATTTCGGGGAATATCTTAAAACTGCAATCCTCTCCAACCTTGTAGCGAATAAATATCGTGATAAGATTGAAGCGTTGTATAATGATTGGGCTAGTAAATCCGATTCGGATGATGACGGCATATTTGATCTTACCGCAGAGGAATCCGAACAATTAAAAGCTGCCCAACGAGCCTTGGCGGAGCAAATGATGGCCGAAAGGGATGCGATGGCCAATGCTTTTGGTTGGAACTCCGGTAAATATTCTCAATCATCCTCTAAAGGAGGATTTCAGGCTATGTCGCAAGATACCGGAAGCGAATTGAATGGACGCTTTACCGCCTTGCAGATGGCAGGTGAAGAGATAAAGAGTCAGAACGCCCTTCAATCTCAGTCTTTGAATATTCTAACGATGAAAGCGGATGCCATTCTCTCGGTAAATACAGAAACGAGAAACATTGCAGATGATACACGGGACTTGATAGCAAATTCCTATCTTGAACTTGTACAGATATCAGAGAATACAGGAGCTATCGTGAAGCCTATTCAGCAGATTCAGAAAGATATAGCGGAAGTAAAGAAGAACACATCTAAATTATAAATTATGACAAATGACTTAAAAATTAACGGCCTTGATGCCTACCGGCAATGGGGTATAAGAATGGGTGATGGTTTCCTTGATACAATCGGTGCACCCGCGCCTATGAAAGAATTTATTGAAAACAAATCCCGATTGGAACATGGGAAACGGGTTATAACCAATAATCCTAAAGTAGATGAACGAGAAATAACACTATCTTTCACTATAGAAGGTAATTCTCAATCAGATTATCAGACAAAAAGAAAGGCATTCTTCGATGAATTATATAAAGGGGCAGTAGATATTCAAATTCCTGCTAACAGTAGCGAGATTTATCATTTGATTTATCTTGGGAAGAGTATTACCTATGCGCAGAGTTTAGACCGGACATTTGGTAAAATTTCGAGTAAGTTTTCGGAACCGAATCCGTCTATTCGTACTTAATTCACGACATTGGGCCTATTGTCGTATATAGGAATATTCATAAATTGGATACCCTTTTTTTATCTTCGATCTTTGAAGAATGATCGAGATAAAGGACATATCAGGCAAGGTCAAGTTTAGCACACCGATCAATGTGGGGGCGAAAGGCCGGTTCATGCTGATGAAGGAGGATTATATAACCATCCCTTTCAGCACGGACATACCTGTTGATCTCAAGCGTGGCGATTACGTGGATCTCAGAGGAGTGTTTGATGATGCCTTGGGCGGGAAACTGGCGAAAGTATATAAATACCTCACTCTTCAGAATCCATCCGTTATTCCGGGTAAATACAGTTACGAGCTAAGGTTTGACGCTTATTATTACGAGTGGAATACGAAAATCTTCAAATTCACTCCGGAAAGTCACGGTCAGGAAGCTGGCTGGAATCTTACAGCCCCCCTCGATATTCACCTAGGCCTGTTCCTACGTAATCTGAAAGCGAACGGATATACATACAACGGGGTTGATTACATTTTCGACATAGATTCCACGGTTGAGAACAAGGCGTTTTTGATGACATACGATAATATTCATTTGTTGGACGCCCTCTTTTCGATGGCATCGAAAGATAAATGGAACTGTGATTGTTGGATAACCGATAATGTCATACACTTTGGCCGTTGCGAGTTCGGTGACGCTGTCGACATTGAACTAGGCGTTGAAGCGGCCGCCATGACCCGAAGCGAAAGCAAGGGTACTTATGCCACCCGCGTTTATGTGTTCGGAGGTACAAGAAATATACCGGCCAACTATCGTCCGGTGGATGAGCAGGCAGTAGTAAATGGAGTTGTTCAGAAGCGGCTCATGCTTCCGGAGGGTACTCCTTGCATAGATGCTTATCCCGGTATGACCGACACCGAAGCGGTGGAGGACGTAGTGGTATTTGACGATGTGTTTCCGAAACGGATCGGCACGTTGTCAGACGTGACTACCGTAGACAGGGATACGGAGACAGACGGTGAAGTCACCGGCCAGTTCAAAGCCTACCAGTACCAAGATCCCGGTCTCGATTTCAAAGAAGATTATATATTGGAGGGGGAAGAGCTGAAAATCACCTTCCAGTCCGGCAAACTGAACGGGATGGTGTTCGGTGTAACGTTCAAGCCTGAAGGGACGGACAAAGGCAGCCAGATATGGGAGATCATAGCGAACGAGGATTATGGGCGTTTGCTTCCCGATGAGATAATGTGCCCGGAGAATGGAGATGAATATGTTCTTTCCGGATTTAATATCCAACTCGTTTCCGACCAGTATATACCGGAAGCGGAAAAAGAGTTATTAGCCAAAGGACAGGAGTATGTAAAGAAAACAAGTATCGATGACGGTACATACCCAACTACCTTGGACTCCGAGTGGGTCTATCAGGATCAGATAAACAGGACGTATGACACGGGCCAGAGGATCCGGTTGATAAACCCCGCTTTCTTCCCGTCTGATGGACGGATCAGCCGTGTGATCGGCTGGGAAATGAACTTGGATATACCTTACGATTCCCCTGTCTATACGATCGGAGAAAGTACACAATACAGCCGGATCGGTGAGCTGGAGGATAAGGTGGACACGCTTACCTATAAAGGACAGACCTATACCGGTGGTGGTGGAAGCGGCGTATATATCATACGAACGAATGATTCCACGCCAGCCAGCGACAGCAACGTGTTCTCCGCCCTTCGCTCGTTGACGACATTCTTACGCAAGGACAAACCGGATGTAGCGGGCTTTGATATTACATTTGAGCAAGATATTATTCTATCCGGCGAGAAATCCTCCATCTACTCAGACCGTTATGCGGGCGGCTTCGGCCATGAGAACGGGTTCCGCCTGTTCGCCGACGGCACGGCATGGGTAAAGGACTTGAAGGTGAAGCATGACTCCATGTTCGCCGGTTCCCTTTCCTCTCCTACATTCGCCTCCGGTTTCCCGAACGGGACGGGATTCATGATAGCGCCTTACAAGGTGACGAACGCCGCCGGTGTGGAGGAGACTAAATACAAGTTGGAGATCGATTCGATCTCGGTACGTAACGAGCTTAAAGTATATACGTTCGTGGTCTCGCAACTGCTTGGCGAGAACGACAACCGCATCTTCGCCGGAATGATGGAGGTGGATCATTACGACCCGGAGACCGGCCGGATCTACCTGGATACCGACGGGGGCAGGTTGTACAACCCGTTCCGGGAAGGTGATATCCTCATGGTACAGCAGTTTCAAGGCGATCCTACCTTGCAGAACGACTACAAGATGACCAAGTCGTACGAGCTGAAGGTGGTGGAAGTGGCCGTAGGGGATCTCTCCGACGGCGAGAACCGTCTGGACTGGCTCCGTTTCACGAATTTCGTGGGAAATCTGTCGGACATCGCCAAGAGGGATACCCTTTGCCGTGTGGACAACCCGGATAACTCCACCCGTAGCGGCATCATGAAGATCACCACGGTGGATGAGTTCGGCACGCCCTACATGGACGTGATCCGTGGGATGAAGACCGATCCGGAAAACTGCGTGAAGGTACGGGTGGGAAACATGAACGGTCTGGTAACGCCTTATTTCGGGAGGCTGGAGGGCGATGGTATATACGTGGAGAATCTTTACGCCCGTGGGCAGTTCATGCTCGATACGGGCGAGAACGTGAAGACCAAGTTCGAGATCGTGGAAGGCAGGCTTTCCAGCGAGATGTCTTCCGTGCGCTACGAGTTGTCGGAGAAGGATAATTGCCTCACGAACGCCTCTTTCTCCGCTGATACGGTAGGATGGGTACTCGGTAACGACGTGTCGCTATTCACGGTGAAGGAGCGTTTCATGGCCGTGAACGAATCCTTCTACGCTGAGAAGGATAAGGTTACAGGAATCGTGGAGGTATCCAGCCGCAAGGCCCTTTATATCAAGAACTCGGGAGTAAAGCAATTAAACTCCTACCTGAAGAACAAACCGGACGGCCAACTGGAGATGCCCGACGGGACGAAGGTATGGCCTAGCTATTACGTATCGTTCATGTACATGGTAAAGACCGCTGGTTCCTTGACATCCGGATTCTCCGGACAGGGCCTTTACGTAAGCAAACCGTTGGCGATTACGGATACCTTCGTTCAAGAGGAATTTTCCGGCAAATGGAACGGAACCGGTGATTTCATCTTGAATTTCACGGGGGAAATATATATCTACAACGTCCAGATGTCCACGCATCCCGTGGAGGACTTGCGGTTGGAAATGTCCACCAAGTTCGTGCAGACGGACGAGAAGATAGGCATGTACGCCCTGAAGATCGACACGTTGAGCGGCACGGTGACGGACATGGGTGTCGAGCTGAATAACATCGACGAGACCCTATCCTTGTACGTGACGAAGACTGACAGCATAAACCAGACAGTGACAAGCCTAGGCTTAAAGCTGGACGGTGTGGATGAGAGCTTGACGCTGTACGCCAAGAAGACCGACGTATCCGGGCTGAAAACCGAGATGGAGGCGGCTATCAAGGTGAACGCTGACAATATTAATCTGAAGGTATCTAAGGATAGTATCATATCGAGCATCAACCAGACGGCGGAGACGATCAAGATAAACGCTAGCCGACTCAATTTGAACGGTTTCGTGACATTTTCCATGTTTGACCTAAGTACCCAGAATACGATCAAGAACAAGGTTAACTCAGGAGATCTAGGATCGATGGCGTGGAAAGATGGTGTCTCATCCGATGATCTGTCTTGGGCATTAAGTCAAGAAATATCGAACAAGGTCAATCTGACTACCTTAAACAACACTCTTTTAGGTTATACGAAAAGTGGGTCTATCACAAAAGAAGACCTGGCCAAAGCCCTTCAAGCGGAATTAACAGGGAAACTTACAGGTAGCGCCAGTGTGGGAGCGAACAAATTGGCGAGCGTGATAATAAACGGACAGACGCTTATAGCGGGAGGGTATATTCAAGCGGACTTGATAAACGTTAAAGACCTTGTCGTAGGCAGTACCTTGAGTATCGGTGCGTTCTCCTTGAATAGTTATAATGGTCTTAACTGGACTGGATCTGACTATTTCGGTAATACCTCCTTTAGGCTGACAGTAGGGGGAGGATATACATACAATACCGGAACAAGTTGTAAAACCATGGTAGGGGCTTGGAGCAATTCCGCTGATACCCATGCGTGTATATCTGGTATATGCAACACTTTTGGCGTAGCCATATATGGATCAACAGACGGATGGGGATCGAATTTTCCTCCGGATGGATCTAAGTACGCAGGCTTTTTCAGTGGGTCGGTATTTGCTACGGGCCAAATGCGTTGTTCCGGATTTTCTATTTATAAGAGTTCTGACATGTACCGCTATCATTATCCCGGAGTTTCTTTCAACCCCGCAGATTTCGACTTAGACAATATCCGTCTTCGTGTTATGGGCGGCATAATCGTCGGAGTGACCGATGATAACGGAAATATTTTATTAGGATCATAGATTTTTTTAAAAACAGTAGAATTATGAAAGTAGATTTCAGTAAAGTAAGTATTAACGCTACGGTAGAAGGCGATCCCGTAGTTATTGACTTGACAAAAGAGGTAGGAAACTTGGTCTATGGACGTACGGCGGATATCGCTGTCTCTGATTTCGGAAAGAAGATATACTACAGCAAGGAAGCTATCGATGTTCCGAGACCTATGGCTGAGTCCATCAAGGAGATTATCATGGGATCCTCCTTGATCGCCCCCTTGAAAAATGCCATGAACGAGTTACTAACCCCTAAAACAAAGAAAAATGGAAACAACGACAATCAATAAGTCCTTGACGGAAGCCCTTTCTTCCACGGGCTTTGTAAAGATAGAGGCATCCCGTAAGGAAAGCGAGCCATTCCAGCATATAGATGCCTACATATACGATGCCGGTACCCGTATCGGGTACGCGTCCGCTGATCGTAACAAAAGGCTCTCTTTCTTCCAAGAATCCCCGGACAGCCTTACCGGAGAGGAATGGATAAGCGCGTATACGAAGGTGCAAAACGCTTTCGACAGGATATTTAACGAGACGGTAACCCTATAAGCAATCTTGATCCCATGGCATATACTCTCGAAGAAATTAAAGAACTGGTCGAGACTTTAACCCCGATCGTAAAGAACGCTATAGAGGCGGGTTCCCTTAGCGTAGAGGATCTCCGTGTAGCGGAGAGCATGGATTTCGTAAACTCTTTGCCGGCCTTGGAGGAGAAAGGTCTTAACGTCTCTTACGTGAAGGTCCGGCTGAAAGACTTGCTCGGTAAATTGGACGGGGATTATGCCAAGGAGCTGGAGGCGATCAAGAAATTGCTGGAAAAGAAGGTGGATAACGGCTACTCGAAAGACGGTAATCTGTATCTTACCTCCGGGGGTATTGTCGTATCGGACGCTATCCCGGTAGGCTCCGGAAGCGGGGGCGGCGGCGGGGCTAGCTCGCTGGGCGAGCTTACCAACGTGGATGATATCGTAGACCAAGATCCGGACGAGTCCCGTGTGCTGGTGCAAGAGGCCGGTAGCTCGCTCTGGACGGTGAAGAACCTCTCCGAGATCGGAGGTGGAGGTGGTGGTGGTGGCGTGACCATGAAACTCATGAGCGTCACCGATACGCTCATCACCACGGTAGAGGGGGCAGCCGTCACCGTGGGATACAATTTCACGAGCGTCTATCAGGATGACGGTTCCGAGACCGGGCCGGGAACGGCCACTTACACCGTGAACAGCCAGAAGGTGGGCATGGTATCCATCTCGCAGGGCAATAATTATTTCGATCCGACGGAACACTTGATCACCGGCTCCAACACGGTAAGGGTAACCGTGAAGGATAGCACGGGATCGTCACGTTCCCTATCCTATACGATTGAGGTGATATCCATGTCCATATCCTCCTCCATAGACCCGGCGCTCGTCTATTCCGGGGAGATCGTGTATCGCTATACGCCCGTGGGGGCTATCAACAAGACGGTGCATTTTGTACTGGACGGGAAGGAGTTGGGAACGGTGGAGACCAGCGCCTCGAACCGGCAATTGACCTACGTGATCCCTAGGCAGACGCATGGGGCGCACTTGCTCCAAGTCTACATGACGGCCCTTATCAACGAGGAGCTGATCCGGAGCAACACGCTTACCAACGACCTTATCTGTATCGTGGAGGGGGATAACACGCCTATCGTGGCCTCTTCTTTCGCCCAGACCGCCGCGCGGCAATACGACCGGCTCACGATCCCCTTCGTGGTCTATACGCCGGACTCCTCGCTATCGGAGGTTACGCTATCGGCGAACAACGCCACGGTATCCACGCAGAGCGTAGACCGCACCTTGCACGAGTGGAATTACCGTATTCCCCAGTCGGGAGATCTCTCCCTGAAGATATCCAGCGGGTCGGCCTCCCGTACCTTTACGCTCACCGTATCCCCCGCCGAGGTGATCGTGGAGCCGGAGAAGGCGAACCTGCAACTCTGGCTGACCTCTCAGAACCGGAGCAACAACGACAATAACCGTAACGAGTGGAAATACGGGGATATATCCGCGGATCTGACCGGCTTCAACTTCAAGACGAACGGCTGGATCTCGGAACGGGATAGCACCTCCCTCCGTGTGTCGGGTGACGCCCGTGTGCGTATCCCGCTGAAGATATTCAAGGATGACTTCCGGGCCACGGGTAAGACCATCGAGTTCGAGTTCTCCACCCGCGACGTGACCGATTACGAGGCTATCGCTATCGAGTGCGTGAACGGGGGAATCGGCCTTCAGATATCTTCCCAGAAAGCGGTGTTCTCGTCCGAGCAGACCACGATCGACACCCGGTTCAAGGAGGAGGAGAGGGTTCGCATCTCCTTCGTGGTTGAGAAACGCACGCTAAACCGTTTGATATACATCTACATCAACGGTATCATGTCCGGGGCGGCGCAATATCCGTCGGAGGATAATTTCCAGCAGAAGGTTCCGCAGGATATCATGATCGGTAGCGAGGGCTGTACGATCGACCTGTATAACATCCGTGTCTACGATAACGACTTGAACCAATACCAGATGCTCGATAACTTCATAGGCGATCTGGACGATTACGACAAGGCGCTGGCTATCTACAACCGGAACCAAGTATATAATGATTATGGGGATATCACCTATCAAAAGGTGTTGGAGCGATTGCCTTGCTTGATCTTCGAGGGGCCGTTGCCTACTTATAAAGGCGATAAGAAAACAAACAAGGTCTATTTTACGGACTTGCAAGAACCCGGGCGATCTTTCTCTTGCGAGAACGTCCAGAATGACGTGCAAGGTACCTCCTCCCAATATTATCCGAGGAAAAACTGGAAGTTCAAGTTCAAGGCAGATATCACCTACACGGAGAGCGGAAGGACATCGCCCACATACGCGTTACGGGCGAATAGCATTCCCGTAAACGCCTTTTGTGTCAAGGCAGATTTCGCCGAGTCATCCGGTACGCACAACACGGGTATGGCCAAGGTCATCAATTCCCTATTGATCGAGATGGGGCTTACCACCCCGCCCCAAAAAACGAACAAGGAAGTCCGCACAACGGTAGACGGCTACCCGATAGCCATCTTCCACCGTGAGACGGCCAGTGATACGCTCGAGTTCGTGGGTAAGTATAATTTCAACAACGACAAGTCCACCGCCGAGACCTTTGGGTTTTCTGATGGTGATGAGAGCTGGGAATTCTCGAACAACACCTCCGATCGTTGCCTCTTCAAGTCCGCCGATTTCTCCGGGACGGACTGGACGAACGACTTCGAGTCCCGCTATCCGGACGATGACGCTATCAACGCCGAGTACGAGGCGGGTACCCGCAAGCCGGAGAAGCTCATGGCCGTTACCTCGTGGGTCGTATCCACCAAGGACAACTTGGATAAATTCAAGAACGAGGTTCGGAATCATTTCAACCTTGATAACTTGATCGCCTACTACCTTATCACCGAGTTGTTCGGTATGGTGGACCAGCGGGCGAAGAACATGTTCCTTACCTATTTCCACGAGGAGGGGAAATGGATCTTTATCTTTTACGACAACGATACCTGTTTCGGCCTGAATAACGAGGGGTTGATCGCTTTCGGATACAATATAGAGTATCACGACAAGATAGGTACGCTAAACGTCTGGAACGGTGAGAGTAGCGTGTTGTGGAACAACCTTGAGAAATGTTTCCCTTCCGAGATCGAGGCGATGTACAAGGATATCCGTACCCGTGGATTGCTCTCGTACGACTTGATCATGTCCGTGTTGAACGGCGAGCAATCGGACAAATGGTGCGAGGCGATCTACAACGCCGACGGCCGTTTCAAGTATATCGACCCGCTGATAGAGGAGGGCAACGGGTCTTACCTGTACGCCGCCCAAGGCTCCCGTATCGAGAACCGTAAGTGGTGGACGTATAACCGCTTCCTTTATATAGACAGTAAGTATACGGCGGGCAGTTTCCTCTCGGATTTCGCGACCTTACGTCTCTATACGCCCCGGGAATGGACGGGCGTGTCCCCGTCGGCCAACATGACGATCATCCCGTACGCCGATCAGTATACCCGTGTCAAGTACGGGTCCTACATGGTGGGGCAACGTACCTACAAGGACGTGCCGGTATTGATCGAGGCCCCCGACATCGTGTTTAATGACACCGAGACGATCATCTATGGGGCGAGCCGGGTAAAGTCACTGGGGGATATGTCGGGGTTGTACGCCGGTACGATCGACGTATCCAAGGCTTCCCGCCTCTCTGAGTTGTTGATCGGTAGCGGCGTGTCGGGCTATCAGAACACGAACCTTACCGTGCTCTCGATCGGCACGAACAACATGCTCCGCAAGCTGGACATCCGTAACTGCCCGAACTTGAGGCAGGCGGTGGATATCTCCGGATGCGAGAACATGGAGGAGGTCTACGCCCAAGGCACTTCCATCACCTCCGTGGTATTGCCGGCAGCTGGTATCCTGTCCAAGTTGTATCTCCCGGCTACCCTCACGGGCTTAACCCTCCGTAACCAATCCAAGCTTACGGACGCTTATTTCGAAATAGCGGGGGTGGAGAGGCTTACGACGATCGTTTGCGAGGATACGGGGATCAACGTGTTCTATCTTATAACTCGGTGCTTGGGTATCAAGAACCCGGTGTTGAACCGTGTCCGCCTTATCAATATCAATGCCTCGGCACCGAACCTGAACGACCTCTATAAATTGATCAAGGTGGGTGGTATCGACGAGAACGGCAATAACGTACAGACCGCCGTCATAACGGGAAAATACCACGCCATATCCGCTACCAGCGATAAGCTAGCCAAGTGCCGGGCGGCTTTTCCGGAGCTGGAGATCACC